>Ga0307505_10000226_pt1 | contig 68624 bp, 66 predicted proteins | sample 23_S_MG_FD_202183 | JGI IMG/M metagenome (GOLD analysis project Ga0307505, IMG submission 202183) | Soil microbial communities from Populus trichocarpa stands in riparian zone in the Pacific Northwest, United States - 23_S | ecosystem: Environmental > Terrestrial > Soil > Riparian zone > Trees... | reverse complement strand
CGGTGTCCTTGCGGATCAGCTCGATCTTCTTGCCGGCGACGGTGTCGCCTTTCTGCTTCATGTAGAGCTTGATGCCGTTGTCGATCTGCGCCGCCGTGTCGGCGAACTGGCCCGAATAGGCCATGATCAGACCGATCTTGATCGTGTTCTGCGCGTTCGCCGCGGTCGCGACGAGCAGCGCAGCCGTCAGACCGACTGCACCTAAAAACATCTTTCGCATTGGCTTCCTCCCACAGTGTCAGGATTGCTGGCGGGGTAACCCGTCCCCGGAAAATTGGCGGGACACTAATCCCGAAGAGCCATGAACGTCAATTTGCAGGGCACTTTTCGCGGATTGTTGGTTATCCAACGGCCTCGCTCGCCCCGCGCACATAGCCGATGGCGCGGGCGGCGCAGGTGGGACCGTCGGGCTCGTAGATGAACGGCTCGATGGCGGCGATTCCCGAGTATCCCACCGCCTTGAGGGCGGCGACGATGGGACCGAACTTCATCTCGCCCTCGCCCGGCCCGCGTCGATTTGCATCATTCAGATGGATGTGACGGATCGCGCCGGTCGGCATCCACTGATGGATCAGTTCGGGCACCGACTGCGCCTCGCTGCGGCCGGCGGCGGAACAATCGATCATGGTCTGCAAGCCGGGGTTGCCGATCTCGCGAACGATCTTCACCGCTTCCTCCACCGAGTTGACGAAGGCGGTGTGATCCTTCGCAAGCGGCTCCAGTAAGTATGTAACCCCGGCCGCGCGCGCAGCTTCCCCCGCGGCGGCAAAATATTCGATGCCGCGCTTGTAGCTGTCGGCCTCGTCGCCGGGATCGAGCTGCCGCTGCACGGGCGAGCCGTGGATCATGAGCTTGCCGCCGAGATCGGCGCACAACTGCACAAGGCCGCGCATGACCTCGAAGGTCTTCTGCCGCACAGCGGAATCTTTCGCGGTGATGGAAAGGCCCTGCGGCGCGACCATCAGATAATGAAGACCGGTGATGGGGACGCCGGCGTCAGCGGCGATCTTTACGATCTCCCTGCGGCGTGCCGCGGGCAAGAGATGCGGCTCGTCGCTCAGGGTGACGGGCGCGATCTCCACCCCGTCGTAACCGAGCTTCGCCATCAGATCGCACTGCTTCTCGAAGGGAAGCTCCGCGATCACTTCGTTGCAGAGGGAAATCTTCATGGCCGGCTCCGGACGTCCGGTACAAGCGTTTCGGCGCGCACGGAGTCAATGAAAATTTCTGCCTTTTGACCAAGGCATCTTTGAGCGGCCGGGATCGAGCTTGGGCGGATGGGCGGCGCGGAGCTTGCCGCGGCGTGCGGGCTTATGCGCGCTACCGGGGGCGGCCTGCACGAGATCGGCGGCGGCGTTCATTGTATCGGCGATTTGCTCAATCGAGTGGCGGTGACGCATGCCGCGCCCGCGGATGTCTTCCCGCTCGTCGCCATGCTTCCCATGATCGGCGTGCGACAGGGTTTCGGGCGCGGGACCTTCACCGAGACGGGCAAGCAGGCCCGTGGCGTCGACGATTTCATCGGCGACGACATGGACCACATTCGATGCGCTCTGCACCGTTCCCTTGACCAGCAGCAACCGTCCGCCGAGCACCTCGGGACGATAGCGCTCGAAGGTGGCCGGCCAGACGATCGCGTTGGCGATGCCGGTTTCATCTTCCAGCGTGAGGAAGATGACGCCGTTGGCCGAGCCGGGCCGCTGGCGGATCAGCACGAGACCGCCGACCGTCACGCGCCGCCCCGTGGGGAGATTGCGCAGGCTTTCGTTCCTAACGACGCCGAGGCGATCCAGCTCGCCGCGCACGAATTCAATCGGATGCTGGCGCAGCGACAAGCGCAGCACGCGATAGTCCTCGACGACTTCCTGGCCGGGCGGCATGGGCGGTAACGAGACATCCGGCTCGCACGCCTGCGGCGAAGGCTCGGCAAGCGCGAGCAGCGGCAGGTCGTCCTTGTCGCCCGCGCGGCGCAAAGCCTGACAGGCCCAGAGCGCCTCGCGGCGCGACAGGCCGAGCGAGCCGAAGGCGTCGGCTTCGGCGAGGCGCGTGAGCGTCGCGGGGTCGAGTCCGGTGCGCAGCCACAGATCGCGGATGGAATCGTAACCGTCCCCGCGATTCCGTTCGACCCGATCCGTGTCGTCCTTGCTCATGCCCTTGATCTCGCGCAGGCCGAGCCGCAGCGCATGCGTCGTGCGGATGTCGCCGCGCATCTCTTTATGGAGCGGATGCAGATGTTCCGCCGCGCACGGGCCGGGTTCGAGCGTCGCGTCATAGTTCGAGCAATTCACGTCGACATGCCGCGTCTCGACGCCGTGATCGCGCGCGTCGCGCACGATCTGCGAGGTGGCGTAGAAGCCGAGCGGCTGGCTGTTGAGGAGCGCGGCCGCGAAGACGTCGGGATAGCGGCATTTCAGCCAGGCGGAGACATAGACGAGGATCGCAAAGCTCGCGGCGTGGCTTTCCGGGAAGCCGTATTCGCCGAAGCCCTCGATCTGGCTGAAGCAGCGTTCGGCGAAGCTCTTGTCGTATTTTTTCGCGACCATTCCGTTGATCATCTTGTCACGGAACGTGCCGATCTTGCCGGTGCGCTTGAAGGTCGCCATGGCGCGGCGCAACTGGTCCGCTTCGGCGGGCGTGAAGCCGCCGGCAACAATGGCGATCTTCATCGCCTGTTCCTGAAAGAGCGGCACGCCTTTCGTCCTGCGAAGGATGTCTTCGAGCTCCTTTGATGGATACGTGACCTTCTCCTTCCCCTCCCGGCGGCGCAGATAGGGATGCACCATGTTTCCCTGAATGGGGCCGGGCCGGACGATCGCGACCTCGATCACGAGATCGTAGAATTCCTCCGGCCTGAGGCGCGGCAGCATGCTCATCTGCGCGCGGCTCTCGACCTGAAAGACGCCGAGCGAGTCCGCGCGGCTGAGCATGCGGTACACCGCCTCTTCCTCGTTCTTCATGATGGAAGGAATCGTGCATGTCTCGCCGTAATATCGTTCGAGCAGCGCCAGCGAATTCCTGATGCAGGTCAGCATGCCGAGGCCGAGCACATCGACCTTCAGGATGCGGAGCGCGTCGAGATCGTCCTTGTCCCATTCGACATGGGTGCGCTTGTCCATGCCGCCGTTCATCAGCGGCACCACTTCGTCGAGACGGCTTTGGGTGATGACGAAGCCGCCGACATGCTGCGAGAGATGACGCGGGAAGCCGCGGATTTCCCTGAGCAGCGCCTGCATCTTCTGCATGCGCGGCTCTTTCAGGTCGATGCCGATGCGGGCGAGATCGGATTCGCGCACCGAGCCGCCGCCCATGCCCCAGATGGAAGACGACAATGCGCCGATCGTGTCTTCCGACAGGCCGAACACCTTGCCGATCTCGCGGCCTGCCGAACGGCCGCGATAGGAGATCACCGTCGCGGCGATCCCGGTGCGCTCGCGGCGATAATGGTCGTAAATATATTGAATGACCTCCTCGCGCCGCTCGTGCTCGAAATCCACGTCGATGTCGGGCGGCTCGTCACGGTTGTCGGAGATGAAACGCTCGAACAGCAGTTCGTGCCGGTTGGGGTCGACTTCCGTGACTTCGAGGCAGTAACAGACGGCGGAATTCGCCGCCGATCCTCGCCCCTGACAGAGAATGCCCTGGCTGCGCGCGTAGCGGACGATATCGTGAACGGTGAGAAAATACGGCGCGTAGTTGCGCGACGCGATGAGCGTCAGTTCGTGCCTGAGCGAGTTCTGAATTTTATCGGGAATATTGCCATTGTAGCGTTTCTTTGCTCCTTCCCACGCATAATGCTCCAGCGCCTTCTGCGGCGTGGCGAAGCCTTCGCGGGTCTCCAGCGGATATTCATATTGCAATTCGTCGAGCGAGAAGGTCAGCGCGGCGTCGAGCCGCAACGTCTCTTCCACCGCTTCAGGACAATCGCGGAACAGCCGCGCCATTTCCACGGGCGGTTTCAGATGCCGCTCGGCGTTGGCGGCGAGCAGATGTCCCGCCGTGTCGATCGTCACGTGATGGCGGATACAGGTGAGGACGTCCTGTAACTCGCGCCGCTCGGGCGCATGATAGAGCACGTCGTTGACGGCGATCAGCGGCACACCGGCGTTTCGCGCGAGCGTAGCGCGCGCGGCCAACTGCGCGCGGTCGCGGCCCCGATGCAGCATGCGGGCGGCGAGCCGCACGCGGCCCGGTGCGGCTTCCGTCAGGCGCGCGAGATAATCTCGAGGCTCATTCTTAGCTTCAAACGTGCGCAGGGAAACGCCGGTTTTTGTCTTCCATGTTTTCTCCGTTTCAGACGCGATTTCCTGCGGGCTGACATCGTCCACATAAGACTCGCGGGACCGGTGCAGGAATGCCGGCGGCGCGTCGCGCGTCGATTCCGGCATGACGATCAGTTCGAGGCCGTCGATGAATTCCAGCAGATCGTCGAGATAGAGAATGCATTCGCCTTTCTCGGCGCGCAGGTTGCCGCGCGTGAGCAGGCGGCAGAGCCGGCCCCAGGCGGGACGGTCACGCGGATAAGCGAGGATGTCGGGCGTTTCATCGGCAAAGACGAGGCGCGCACCGGGATGATAGTGCAGCGGCAGTTTCTTCTCGCGCTTCAGGACATGCGCGCGCACGACGCCGGCGACCGAATTGCGGTCGCAAAGGCCAAGACCCATGAGGCCGATCGCTGCCGCCCGTTCGGCCAGTTCCTCGGGATGCGACGCGCCGCGCAGGAAGGAGAAGTTCGAGGCGGCGGCGAATTCGACGTAGCTCATGCGAAGGTGCCGTGCAGAAACCAGCGCGGCTCGACTTCCTCGCGTAGGAACAGGCCCTCGCGGAACAGCCAGAAACGGCGGCCTTCCCTGTCCTCGACGCGGTAGTAGTCGCGGGTCGGACGGCTTTCCGCCGTGCGCCACCATTCGTCTGCAATGCGCTCCGGCCCCTCGGCGCGTGCAACTTCATGCAAAACATGCCGCCAGCGGAAGCGCGCGGGCGGACCGTCGGGCACCATGGCAACCACTTCTTCCACCGGCTCGGGCCTGAGCAGAAGACGCAGCGGACGTTCGGGCGGTGTTTCGGGCCCGGCGATTTTCCACGCCGACGTGCCGACGCCACCCACCGGCACATGCAGCACGGCGCGCTCGGGCAGATGGCTCTCACAGGCTTCCTGCCGGACGATCCGGGAGGGACCGAGGCGCGCGCCGAGATGATCGATCAGCCGCGCCAGTTCCTCGGCGTTGTCGGGACCGGCGAGATCGGTCTGCGCCGCGCCGATCCGGTCGGCATCGAGCACCGACAGGCGGACAAGATCGTAGCCAAAGCCGGGATCGAGTTCGTCGCGCAGCACATCGAGACGTGTGGCGAACAGTTCGGCGAGCGCATCGGCGTCATGTGAAGGGCGCGAGGTGACGGCGGCGACGGTGAACACGGCGCCATCGGCGCGAAACAGCGTCAACTCTAGTCGGCGCGCGCCCTCCCCGCGCCGCTCCAGCATCGCTGAAAGTTTTTCCGCGAGGCAGGCGACGGCGCCCAGCACATCTTCCTCGCGGCCGATGGGCTCGGGGAAAGGCCGCTCGGCCATATAGGGCGCGACTTCGAGGCGCGGCGAAAGCGGCTCTTCGAGCCGGCCGAGCACACCATCGAGCCGCTCCAGCAACGCTTTGCCGAAACGCGCGGCGAGCGGCGCGCGCGGTAGATCATAGAGGTCGCCGATCTTCTTGAGGCCGACGCGGGCGAGCGCGGCGGCGGTTTCCTCTTCGATGCGAAGGGCGGCGAGCGGGAGCTTCGCGAGCGTTTTTCGCTCAGAGCCCGCCGGCAGAATCGCTTCCATGCCGAAGCGCGCGAACGCCCAGGCCGCGCCTGGCGTCGACGCGATCGCCACGCGCACATGAAATCCCTGCCGCGTCAGGCGCGCGCGCAGGTCCTTGCCAAGTCCCTCTTCGCCGCCGAACAAATGCGCACAGCCGGTAATGTCGAGGAAAATCCCGTCCGGCGCGTCGCAGGCAACGAGCGGCGTCCAGCGGCGGCCATATTCCGCGGCCGTCTCCATCAGCTTTGCGTCGGCCGCCGGATCTTCCTGCGCGACTTCCAGCAGCGGATAGCGCGCGCGGGCCTCGGCCAGCGCCATGCCTTCCGTGAGGCCGAGTGCGGCCGCCGCGTCGTCGAGCGCGACGATCGTGAGCGCGCCCTTGCGGTCGCCGGTAACGACAAGCGGTGCGTCAAGCGGAGGCGCGCCGCTCTGCCTGCGCCGGCGCATGATGCGGTCGGCCGACAGGCGGCGGAGCCAGACGCTCGCGTAGCGCCGGGAAGCGGAAGGTTCGGTCATGGGTACGCCACTCAAGGGAGAAACTGGCCGCGGGACCGCGGCGGTTGCGGATGAGGTCGGCTTTCACGCGCGGCATGCCGAGGCCGTTCACGGGCGCGTCCGCGGATGCGAGTGCCGCGATCCGCCAGCGGGTCGCGGCGGCGACGGGCGCGCGCAATTGCTCGCCCGCGCCGAGACGCAGGAGGAGCGCGGGCGTCGCGCCGTGGCCGGCGGCGAGCGCAAGCCGCCGCGATGCGCGCAGATCGAGCTTCACTGTGCCGCGCAGCTCGCCGAAGACGGCGGCAAGCGTGGCGGAGCGCAGCGCGTGCTCCATCGCTTCCAGCACTTCATTCGTGTTCTCGGCGAGCACGAAGAAAATGCGCGCGACGTCGAGACCCAACGCGGCGAGACCGTGGCCATAGGGCGCGCCATCTTCGATGGTCGCGGGTTCGTGGCGAACCCAGAGCAGCGGTTTTCTTTTTTCCACCGACAGCGCGCGAACGAGAATGCCGGCGCAGAAGCCGCCCGCCGCAGCCGCGTCGCCTTCCGCCTCGGGCGCCACTTCGTGCAGTGCGCCGCGCATGAGCCCGCCGCCCAAAGTCCGGTCGAGCCCCGCTTCGCCCAGCGAAAGCGAGCCGGGATCGGCGGCCGGCCGGGCGAGCCGCTCCATCGCCATGCGCAGACTGGCCGGCGAAACGGCGGTTTCAGGCAGGGCCTCTTTGGCGGGATGGATAGCCTCGGTCCGCATGAAATGTTCCTGATTTGTTCTATTGATTCCACCAGCCGATACCGGCGTCAAGCGCCGCTCAACTCGAAATCGCTCCAAAGTACTTGGCGAGTCCGGAGATTCTGCTCAAACTGCGAATAATCAAAGAAGCCCAGAAGCCCCGACGCCAATGGATACGATCCTGAATATGAAGGCGTTCCTGGCTACCGCCCGCAGCGGGAGCTTTTCCGAAGCGGCGCGCCAGCTATCGGTCGCGCCGTCGGTCGTCTCAAAGCGCGTCAACCAGCTCGAATGGCAACTGCGGTCGCGCCTGCTCGAACGCACGACACGGCGCGTGCGGCTCACGGAAGTCGGCGAACAATATCTGCCGACGATCCGCGGCATCATCACCGAATATGACGACCTCGTCGCCGGCAGCCTGCGCGCGCCGGGCGAACTCGAAGGCCATATCCGGGTGAAGTCGCCGGCGGCGATCACCAACCTGCATCTCGGCAAGGTGTTCACGGATTTCCAGCGCGCGCATCCGCGCGTCACGCTCGAAGTGGTGCTCATGGACCGCTCGGTCAATCCAATCGAAGAAGGCTTCGATGTCGTGCTCGGATTGCTGCCCGCCTCCTTCGAGAATGTCGTCGAAGAGGCGCTGCTGCCCTATCCGCGCGTCGCCTGCGCGTCGCCAAAATATCTCAAGCAGCACGGCGAGCTGAAGCATCCGCGCGATCTCGCCAATCACGACTGTCTCGTGTTTCAGCCCGCGGGCGCCACCTGGACCTTCGGAAGCAAGCGCGGACCGATCAGCGTGCAGGTGCGTCCGAAATTCATCTCGAACGACATTCAGATCATTGTCGAAGCGGCCAAAGACGGCGGCGGTGTCGCCGTTCTTTCCAAACTGATTTCAAAACAGGCGCGCAAAGAAGGCGCGCTTGTTCCTGTGCTGACGGACTTCCCACTGCCCGACCACTGGCTGAAGGCATTCATTCCGCAAAGCCGCGTCGGGCTCGCGCGCGTGCAGGCATTGCTGACGGCCGTGCGCGGCGCCTTCTCCCCCGTTCCGCCGTGGAATCTGCCCTAGACGCGCTGCACCAACATCGTTCGCGATTCAGGATAGCTGAAAGCGCAAGATTCGCGGTTCTGCCCATCTTTGAATTGCAATAACTTGGCCCGGCCTGAACAGGCCACCAACGAAGTAACAACCGGGAGTGCGGCAATGGCCGACTCGGCGCCAACAGCGAGAACAAAGACCGTCAAGCGCAATGGCTCCGGCGCAAACGAAGTGAGTGCCGACATCTGCGTCGTCGGCTCCGGCGCCGCCGGCATGGCAGCCGCACTTGAAGCCGCGAAGCTCGGACGCAAGGTCATTCTCGTGGACGGCATGCCGGCGCTCGGCGGACAAGCGGTGAACTCGATCATCGGCACGTTCTGCGGCCTGTTCTCGAACGGCACGCACGGCTACCAGTTCACGCATCTCGTCGCCGACGATTTCCTGCGTGCACTCGAAAAGATTCCCAATGCGCTCTACTACCGGCACGGGCCGCACACGACCGTCGTCTATTATGACGAAGTGGCGTTCGGCCGCTGGGTCGAGAAAGCCGTGCAAGCGGCCGGCATCACGCCGCTCCTCGGCGCGATCCTGCGCAAGGTGAATGTCGATGGCCGCCGGGTGAAGTCACTCGAATTCGCGACGCGCTATGGCGACGTGACGGTGAAGGCGACGGGTTATGTGGATGCGAGCGGCGACGCCGCCCTCGCCTGGCAGGCGGGCTTTGCCTGCCGCGAGCCCGAGCAGAACCGCGTGTTCGGCACGCAGATGGTCGTGCTGGAGAACATCAATGAAGCGAAGCAGCCGACGCGCGAGGAAATCTCCGCCAAGATGAAAGAGAAGGGCGAGCAGTACGGGCTGCTGCGCCGCGAGGGACTCGCCTTCATTATTCCCGGACGCGGTGTGGCCGCGATGAACGTCACGCATGTCGAGACGCCGCTTGAGCCGCTCGCGGCTTCGGAGAAAGCGCTTGAAGGAAAAGACCAGGCCGAGCGCGCGGTGCATTTCCTGCAGATGGAGTTTCCGGACTGCTTCGGCCAATCGCGGGTGCGCGCCTTCGGCTTTCCCGGCATCCGCCAGACGCGCTGGATCGTCGGGCGCCAGCAACTCACCGCCGACGACGTGCGGAACGGCACGCGCTTTCCGGATGCGGTCGCGCGCACGTCGTGGCCGATCGAACTGCACGACCACAGTTCGGGCCATCACTGGCACGTCTTTCCGGAAGACCATGTTCATTATGTGCCGCTCGGCAGCCTCGTTCCGGCGGACGGCGATAACGTCGTGGCGGCGGGACGCTGTATCGACGCGGACGTGGCCGCACTTTCCAGCGTGCGCGTCATGGGGCCGTGCATCGCGATGGGTGCGGCGGCCGCGCACGCGCTCGACCTCGCGGGCTCGGGCAGCGTCCATCAGATCGACGTGGCGGCGCTCCAGAAGCGGCTCACGGACAATCTAGACCGCACCGACAAACCGTGGTGAGGCACGATGAAACTCGCCGACGATGAAAAGGCCATGCTGGACGGCGCCCGGGGCAAGGCCAGGCAGAAGGCGATGGATTTGCTCGTGCGTTACGGCGAGGCACTCGGCGCGGAACGGCTCGTCAACGTCACCAATGTCGCCAGCACATTCAACGCCGGCTCGCCGCCGCTCAAGCCCTATGCCGAAAAAGGCATGGACACGATCTTCTCCAAGTTCAATCTCGACAGCGACGAAACCGTCGAGATGCCGCAAGTCGAGGTCTATACCTGCCAGCTCATCCACGGCATCGACACGCAGAATGCGCATGTCACCGGCGTCGCGGAAGAAGCGGTGAACCGGCAGAAGACCGCGGAGCGCTTCTTCGGCGAGCGCGGGGTCGCGATGTTCAACACTTGCACGCCCTATCAGGTCGGCAACGTCCCGGTGAAAGGCGAGCACTGCGCGTGGATGGAGTCGTCGGCTGTCGTTTACTGCAACAGCGTGCTCGGTGCACGCACGAACACCGAAGGCCGCGAGAGCACGGGTGCGGCGAGCATCACCGGCAAGATTCCCTACTGGGGCTATCACATCCCCGAGCGGCGGCTCGGCACGCACCACGTCGATGTCGAGATCGACGTCGAGAGCATGATGGACTGGGGCCTGCTCGGCTACTACGTCGGCGAGATCGTCGAAGAAGACATCCCGGTGCTCGACGGCATCCGGACCGTGCCCAGCATGATCAAGCTCAAGCACTTCGGCGCAGCCGCGGCGTCGTCGGGCGGCGTCGAGATGTATCACATTCCCGGTATCACGCCGGAGGCGGACACCGTTGAAAAGGCATTCGGCTCGAAGAAGCCGCGCGAGCGATTCAAGTACGGCAAGGCGGAGCGCAAGATAGCCTACGACAACCTGAATTCGTCGGCGAAGGACACGGCGGTCGATTTCATCATGCTCGGCTGCCCGCACAATACGGTCGAGCAGGTGTGGACCGTGGCGCGGCTCCTCGACGGAAAGAAACTTTCGCCGAACACGCAGCTCTGGGTGTTCACGCCGCGCGCGCTGCGCGACGCGGCGGAGCTCGCGGGCTATGGCGACATGATCCGCAAGGCGGGCGGACACCTGATGAGCGACACCTGCCCCGCCATCGGACGCATCATGCCCAAGGGCACCAAGGTCATCGCCACCGACTCCGCCAAGCAGTCGCATTATTTGCCGGCCATGCTGAAGACACAGACCTGGTTCGGCTCGGTCGAGGACTGCGTTAACGCGGCCCTCACCGGCCAGTGGCGCGGAGGATTGTCATGAGCACCCTCGTCCTGAAGGGCCGAAAGGTTGTCGGCGGCGTGACCGAAGGCGAGGCCATCGTCACACGCGACACGATCTCGGGCTGGGGCGGGATCGACTCCAACACCGGCACGATCATCGAGCGGCGGCACGAGCTGGTCGGTCAGAGCTTCAAGGACAAGGTGCTGGTGTTTCCCGGCGCCAAGGGATCGTCGGGCTGGTCGCACTTCTTTCATCTGGCGCGCGTCGCAGGCGCGGCACCTAAGGCCATGCTGTTCAACATCATGACGGCCAAGGTCGCGCTTGGCGCCGTCGTGACGCGCGTGCCGGCGATGACCGATTTCGACCGCGACCCGCTCGAGGCGATCGAGACCGGCGACTGGGTGAAGGTCGATGCCGACCGGGGCGTCGTGGAAGTAACCAAGAAGGCGGGCATGAAGCCCGCGACAGCCGCGGAATAGCCGCGCGGAGACAACGATGAAAAAGCAACTGCGCAGCAATTTCGAGCCGGGCACTTCGCGCTGGGCGGTGCGGCGCGCGCAATGGCGGGCGCTTGGCCTATCCGACGCCGACATGGAGAAGCCGAAGATCGCGGTGGTGAACTCCTCCTCGGAGCTTTCGATCTGCTTCAGCCATCTCGACGGCATCGCCAAGGTCGTGAAAGACGCGATCCGCGCGGCGGGCGGCCTGCCCTTCGAGATCCGCACCATGGCGGTAAGCGACTTCATCACAAGCGCGGGACGCGCGGGCACGTTCCTGCTGCCGAGCCGCGACCTGATCACGAACGACATCGAGGTGCAGGTGGAGGGCGCGCAGCTCGACGGCATGGTCTTCTTGTCGTCCTGCGACAAGACCCCGCCGGGACACCTGATGGCGGCGGCGCGCCTCAACATTCCGTCGATCTCGGTGCTGTGCGGCTACCAGAAGGCCGGCGAGTACAAGGGCCATCACGTCGATATCGAGGAAGTCTTCCTCGGCGCGGGGCACCACGTTTCGGGCGCGCTCAGCTTCGACGACCTCAAGGGCATGGCCGACAACGCGATCAAGAGCCCCGGCGTGTGCGCGGGCATGGGCACGGCGAACTCGATGCATTCGGTCGTCGAGGCGCTCGGCATGAGCCTGCCCGGCGGCGCGCCGGTCGAGGCCAACAGCCCGAAGATGTTCGCTTACGCCAAGAACGCGGGCGAGCGCATCGTGCAGATGGTGTGGGACGACCTGAAGCCGCGCGACGTGCTGACGAAGGGAGCGTTCCTGAACGCGGCGGCGGTCGTGCTCGCGGTTTCGGGCTCGATCAACTGCATCAAGCACCTGCAAGCCATCGCGCACGAGGCGGGCGTGGACGTGGACGTCTATGAACTCTTCGAGGTGCTCGCCGACCGCGTGCCGATCCTCGCGGCGGTAATGCCGATCGGCAGGAACACGATCGAGGAATTCGAGGAAGCGGGCGCGGCCATCGGCGTCATGAAGCGGCTCGAACCGATGCTCGAGACCTCGGTGATGACGGTGACCGGCAAGACGCTCGCCGAGAATCTGGCGAATGTGAAGGTCGCGAACCCGGAGGTCATCCGCCCGCTCGACCGGCCGTTCGCGACCAAGCCCGGCATCGTGATCCTGCGCGGCAATCTCGCGGCCGACGGCGCGATCGTGAAGATCGGGCTGCGCGGCGAAGGCCGACCGCTCTCCTTCCGCGGGCCGGCCATCGTGTTCGAGAATTCGCCCGACGCAGAAGCGGCGCTGAAATCCGGCAAGATCCGCAAGGGCCAGGCGGTGGTGCTGCGCAATCAGGGCCTGCACGGCGGCCCGGGCATGGGCGGTGCATCGCGGCTCGTGTTCCAGATCGACGGCGCGGGGCTCGGGCCGGAAGTCGCGGTCGTCACCGACGGGCAGCTTTCGGGGCTCGTGAACAAGGGACTCGTGCTCGGCGAAATCGCGCCGGAGTCCGCGACCGGCGGGACGCTTGCGCTCGTGCAGGACGGCGACATCGTCGCCATCGACATCGAGAAGAAGTCGGTGGTGCTGGAAGTCCCCGACGCCGAACTCGAAGCGCGGCGCGCGAAACTCAAGCCGTTCCCGATCAAGCACGACAGCGGGTGGCTCTCGATCTACGAGCGCACCGTGCAGCCGCTGCACAGGGGCGCGGTGCTGCTGAAGGATGAGCGATAATCCTCCCGTTCATAGCCTCATCCTGTCATCCCGGCCGCACGAAGTGCGAGCCGGGATCCATGAACACATAAGCTGATGGTCCTGGATCCCGGGTCTCGCATCGCTTCGCGATGCTCGCCCGGGATGACAGATGGTGACGGGAGCGATCAGCCCTTGTATTTTGCCGCCAGCGTGTCGGCGCCGCGGGCGAGAATGCCGACATCGGCCCCGACCGCCACGAAGGTGGCGCCGAGCTTGAGCCAATGGCGCGCGAGTTCTTCATTCGCCATCAGGATGCCCGGCGCCTTGCCGGCTTTGGCGATCCGTTTGATCGCGTCGTCGATCATCGGCACGACCTTGTCGTTCGACACCTCGCCGAGGCGGCCGACCGACGCATGCAGGTCGGCCGGGCCGATGAAAAGACCGTCGACGCCGTCGATGGCTGCGATGGCCTCGATGTTCTTCAGCGCTTCTTCGGATTCGAGTTGCAGCAGCAGGCAGATTTCACCATCGGCTTCGGGAAAGTAGTTCTTCACCCGCCCGAAGCGCGACGAACGCGACAGGCCGGCAACGCCGCGCTGGCCTGCGGTCGGGAAGCGCACATATGAGACAGCCGTCTTTGCTTCCTCGACCGTCGTGATCTGCGGAATCATGATGGAGCGCACGCCGATATCGAGCACGCGCTTGGTCGCCACGATGTCGTTCCAGGGCACGCGCACCACGGACTCGGTCGCCGGATAGGCGGCAACCGCCTGCACCATCCGCAGCACGACATCGATATCGGTCGGCGAATGCTCGGTGTCGATCAGGAACCAGTCGAAGCCCGCGCCGGCCACCACCTCCGCCGTGTAGTTCGACGGAATGCTGCCCCACAGACCGATCTGCGCCTTGCCCGCCTTGAGCGCGGCCTTGAAGCGATTCTTCGGCAGTTCAATCATTCGATCCATTCCTTGCGTCAGGCGTAGAGCTTGGCGGGATTGTCGACGAGCACCTTTCGCCGTGCGGCTTCGTCCGGCACCCAGTCGAGCAATACGTCGAGCAGCATCGCGTCGTCGGGCTTCTGACCCGCGGGCGGAGTCGGATGCGGCCAGTTGCTCGCCCACACCATGCGGTCGGGCGCGTGCTTCGCCAGAATCTTGCCGAGCACGCCGACATCGTCGAAATGCGGCGGGCCGGACTTCGATGTTTCGTATGGCGCAGAGAGCTTCACCCAGGTGCGGCCGTTGTCGAGCAGGCGCTTCAACACCACGAAACCGGGATGATCGGGCTGCACCGGCTCAAGGAATTTTCCGGTGTGATCGATGACAAGCGTCCCTTTCAGGCGCTTCAGCGTGTCCTCGCGCTCCGGCAGATCGCGGCCGTCGAGCTGCAACTGCACATGCCAGCCGAAATTGCCGACGCGGCCGGCCATGGTGTGCAGGCTGTCCCATGACAGCGCACCGCCCGGCAGCATGAAGTAGCGGATGCCGCGAACGCCCAGCTTGGTCAGCCGGTCAAGCTCGGCATCGGTGACGCTTTCATCGACCACCGCCACGCCGCGCGAGCCGGGACCGAGCGCGGCCATGGCTTCGAGCGTGCAGCGGTTGTCGGTGCCGTAGGCCGTTGGCTGCACGACCACCGTGCGCTCGATGCCGAGGCGCTTGCGCACGGCGTCATATTCCGGCGCGAGCGCGTCGCCATGCACGATCTTCGCCGTCGCCGCACGCGGATAGCGCTGGTCGTAGATATGCATGTGGGTGTCCCACGTGCCCGGGGGCGCCTTCTGTTTCGGAATGCCTGCGGTCATGGTCCCTCCCCGGCTTCAATATGGCGCGCGTTCGATGCCGCCATCGAACTCGTCGCTGCAGAACGGTCCGCCCTCGTACCAGTCGCCGACCGGATCGGCGGCCAACTTCTTCTGTGCGGCGAGCGCGACGTCGCGGTGATCCTCGGAACGATGCTTCGGCTTGTAGCCGTAGCGGAAGGCGTTCTCGTTGTCCCACCAGGCACGCTCGTTGTCGGACGCACCGTAGAAAACTTCATAGCGTAGTTCGGGATGTTCGAGGCCGATGCGGATGAGTTGCACAAGGTCGTCGGGGTGCAACCAGATCGACATGCGGCGCAGATCGGCCGGAGCTTCCGCGACATTGCCGATCCTGAGGCAGGTCACGCGCAGGCCGTGCTTGTAGGCATAGAGTGCCGCGAGCGCCTCGCCGAAGGCCTTGCTCACGCCGTAACGCGTGTCCGGGCGGAGCGTGACTTCCGTACCGATGCGGCGGTTGCGCGGGTAGAAGCCGACGGTGTGGTTGGATGACGCAAAGACGATGCGCTCGACTTTCGCCTTGCGCGCCGCCTCGAAGAGATTGTGCGTGCCGACGATGTTCGCCTGCAGGATCGTCTCCCACGGGCCTTCGATGGAATAGCCGCCGAGATGAACGATGCCCTGCACGCCCGCGACTATCTTCTCGACGGCGCGCATGTCGGACAGATCGGCCTGCACGAACTCTTCGCCGGGCGAGAGATCGGCGGGCTGCTTGATGTCGCTCCAGCGGATGTGCGGATAGACACCCTTCATGAGCTTGCGCAGCCGCGTGCCCACACCGCCCGCCGCGCCCGTCACCAATATCCGTTGCATGAGATGCCCTGAAACCCGCCGGCGCGTCAGGTGCGGCCGAGCTTTTCGGAAAGCTGCTTGTAGCGTTTGCGGCTGTTCAGCAGGTGACGCCGCATGGCCGCGCGTGCTTCCGACACCTTTTGCGCGCGGATGGCGTCGCGGATGTCGGCATGCTCTTTCTGGATACGGCGCAGATAAGCGGGCCGATTTTCACCCGCCACGGCTTCGGCGCGGATCATCTGCCGCGGAATAATGAAGCGGCCGAGAAAATCCAAGAAATGGCGGAACTGCGGATTGCCGGTCGCTTCCGCGATGCTGCAATGAAACGCGAAGTCCTCGTCCACCGCTTCCTCGCCGCCCACGATGGCGCGCTCGATCGCCCTGAACGACTCATCGATGCGCCGCTTGGCGTCGTTCCCGGCGCGTTCGGCCGCCAGGCCCGCCGCTTCGATCTCGACGCCGGTGCGAAGCTCCGCGACGTCAAGGATCTCGCTCAGCGAACGGCGGTGATCGATATCGAGCCGGAACGGCCGGCCGGTACCGTCGGCCACGATCGTGCCGATACCCTGACGGGTAACGACCAAACCCTCGGCGCGCAGCGCCGCCACCGCCTCGCGGATCACGGTGCGGCTGACCCCGAAGGCACCAATCATTTCCTGCTCGGTCGGCAGGCGCGAACCGGGCAAGAGCTTGCCGCCCGTGATTTCGGCTGTCAGCCTCTGCACCACCTCATGGGCAAGACCGCGCGGCCCCGCGAGCGGACGGAACGCTGCGAGCCGGCGAGCCGGGTCCTTGGCCAGTTGCCGTGACATCTTGCCTTTCAATTAAGTCATCATATGATATGACGTCTATCACGCACTCCGAAGCGGATCAACAGAAGCCGACCGATCGGCCGCCGTTCGCGAGGCGCAAACTGGGAGAGGACCTCAATGGACAGGCGTAACCTGATTAAATCCGGCGCCGCCGCAGCGGCGCTCGCGCTCGTGTGCAGCTTCAACGCGCCCGCGATCGCGCAGCAAAAAACCGTGCTCAAGGCATCGGACGTGCATCCGCTCGGCTACCCGACGGTCGAGGCCGTCGTGCGCCTCGGCAAGAAGCTCGAGGCCGCGACCAACGGCCGGCTCAGCATCCAGATGTTCCCGTCGATGCAGCTCGGCGGCGAAAAGGAAATGATCGAACAGGCGCAGGTCGGCGCGCTACAATTCGCCCGCATCAGCGTCGGCCCGGTCGGCACCGTCGTCGACGAACTCAACGTCTTCAACATGCCGTTCGTGTTTCGCGACGTCGCGCATATGCGCAAGGTGATCGACGGCCCGATCGGCCAGGAGCTGCTCGCCAAGATCAGCGAAAATCCGAAGACGCAGTTGATCGGTCTCGCCTGGATGGATGCAGGCGCGCGCAATGTTTACAACAAGGTGCGGCCGGTTCGCTCCGTCGCGGACCTGAAGGGCCTCAAGATCCGCATGATGGGCAACCCCATCTTCGTCGACACCATGAACGCGCTCGGCGGCAACGGCGTCGCCATGGGCATGGATCAGGTGTTCAGCGCGCTGCAAACCGGCGTCGTTGACGGCGCGGAGAACAACCCGCCGAGTTACGACTCGTTCGGCCACTACCCGATCGCCAAGCACTACTCGCTGACCGAGCACCTCATCATCCCGGAGATCCTCGTCTTCTCGCGCAAGTCGTGGGAGGGCCTCTCCAAGGAAGACCAGGCGCTGATCACGAAGCTCTCGAAGGAAGCGCAGACCGAGCAGCGTAAGCTCTGGGACGAGCGCGTCGAAGTGTCCATGAAGAAGATCAAGGACGCCGGCGTCGACGTCATCACCATCGCCGACAAGAAGCCGTTCCAGGATGCCGTGAAGCCCGTGTGGGACAAGTACGGTGCCAAGCACACGGCGCTCGTGCAACGCATCCAGGACGTGAAGTAACGTCTCTCCCGAAGACTGGAAAGGCCGGCAGCCGTAACAGGCGACGCCGGCCTCTCCTCTGTCGAACGGCGAACGCATGAAGCAGCAGTATATCCGCGCGATGGACGCGCTCCATACCCTGGCGATGGGAATCTCCGGGGTCTGTCTCGTCGTCATCACGCTCATCATCCCGTGGGGCGTGTTCACGCGCTATGTGCTGAACAGCGCTTCGTCATGGCCCGAGCCGCTCGCCGTTCTGCTGATGGTCTGGTTCTCATTCATGTCGGCGGCGGTTTGCTATCGCGAAAACCTGCACATCGGCGTGGGCATCCTCCCGAACGCGCTGACAGGCCGGAACCGCCTGCTGCTCGGCCTCGCGGTTGAGGGGGCGATGATCGGCATCAGCCTGTTCATGCTCTATTACGGGACGAAGCTCGTGCAGACGACCTGGTATCAGGTCATCGCCGACTTCCCGATCGTATCGACGGGCGTCGCCTATCTCCCCGTGCCGGTCGGCGGGACGGTCGTCGGCCTGTTCGTGATCGAACGGATCTGGACGGGGCGCTTCTTCGAATCCCCGTTCGAAGTCGAGCCCGAAGAACAAGCCACGCTCGAATAGACGGCGGCCGGGGCGCGGGGACCATGGATCTTGTCATTCTCATCGGCAGCTTTGCGCTCCTGTGCGCGATGGGCGTGCCGGTGGCCTATGCGCTCGGGCTCGGCGCCATCGTCTGCGCGCTCTGGATCGGCATCCCGCTCGAAGCGGTGATGATCAAGGTGTCGGACGGAATGGACGATTTCGCGCTGCTCGCGATCCCGTTCTTCATCCTCGCCGGCGCGATCATGGCCGAAGGCGGCATGGCGGAGCGTCTCGTCAACCTCGCCAAGGTTTTCGTCGGCTTCATCCGGGGCGGGCTGGCGCTCGTCAACATTCTCGCCTCAACCTTCTTCGGCTGCATCTCCGGCTCGTCGGTCGCGGACACCGCCTCGATCGGCTCGGTGATGATCCCGCAGATGATCCGGGAGGGCTATCCGCGGCTGTTCGCGGTGAACGTCACAATCGCGGGCTCGCTCCAGCCGCTCCTGCTGCCGCCGTCGCACAACGCCGTCATCTACTCGCTCGCCGCGGGCGGCACGATTTCCATTTCGCACCTCTTCATGGCCGGCATCATCCCCGGCCTGATGCTCGGACTGTCGCTGATGATCCTCTGCCTGATCATCGCGCGGAAGCGTAATTTTCCGAAAGGCGAGGTCGTCCCGCCGCGCCGGGCGATCAAGATCGTGATCGAGTCTTTCTGGGGGCTCCTCACCGTCTTCATCATCCTGGGCGGGATTCTTTCCGGCGTGTTCACGCCGACCGAGTCGGCCGCGGTTGCCAGCGTGTACGCGTTCCTCGTCACCATGTTCGTCTATCGGGACTACAAGTGGCGCGAAATTCCGCAGATGATCAAGCGCGTGGTGCGCACGGTCGGCATGGTCATGATCATGATCGGCTTCTCGGTGGCGTTCGGCTACCTGATGACGCTGTTGCAGATCGCGTCGAAGTCGACCGAATTCTTCCTGTCGATTTCAGACAGCAAATACGTCTTCCTGCTGCTCGTGAACATCCTGCTCCTGATCCTCGGGACGTTCATGGACCTCGCGCCGATGCTGCTGATCTGCACGCCGATCTTCCTGCCGGTCATCAAGTCGTTCGGCATCGACCCGGTGCATTTCGGCATGATCATGATCCTGAATCTCGGCATCGGCCTGCTGACACCGCCGGTCGGGCCGACGCTCGTGGTCGGCTGCGCCATCGGGCGTGTGACCATGGAAGCGGTCGCGAGAAGCATCCTGCCCTTCTACATCCCGATGCTGATCGTGCTGCTGCTCGTGACCTACATCCCGGAGCTTTCGCTCTGGCTGCCGCGGCTGCTGCTCGACTGAGCGTCAGCACACCGTGTTGTAGCGCTCGATGCAGGTCTTGATGACCTGCTCGCCCGGCTGCGACCACCAATGGCTGGAGAGGATTTCCACCTCCTGCGGGCCGTTGTAACCCGCGGCCTCAATGGCGCGGCGTACGCGCTTCAGGTCGATGACGCCGTCACCCATCATGCCGCGGTCGAGCAGCATGTCCTTGGTCGGTACCAGCCAGTCGCAGATGTGATGCGCGAGAATGCGGTTCTCGCGGCCGGCACGCGCGATCTGGTTCTCGAAGTCGGGGTCCCACCAGAGATGATAGACGTCGATGGCGACGCCGACATCGGGGCCGAGCTGGTTGCACATGTCGAGCGCCTGCCCGAGCGTGTTCACACAGGCGCGGTCGGCGGCATACATCGGGTGCAGCGGCTCAATCGCCAGCGGAACACCCACGGCTTTCGCATGCGCGCGGCAAGCGTCGATCCCTTCGCTGACCATCGTGCGCGCGCCCGCGATGTCGCGCGAACCCGCGGGCAGGCCGCCCACCACGAGCACGAGGCATTCCGCGCCGATGGCGGCGGCCTCGTCGAGCGCGCGCTTGTTGTCGTCGATGGCCGCGGTGCGGCCCGCGGCGTCGGGCGCGGGGAAGAAGCCGCCACGGCAGAGGCCTGTGACGCGCATGCCATGCGCCTTGATGATGCGCGCGGATTCCTCCACGCCCTGCTTCTGCACCTGGTCGCGCCACGGGTCGATGGCGGTGATGCCGAGCCGCGCGCAGGCTTCGACCGCTTCCTTGAGCGTGAACTGCTCGCGCACGGTGGCGAGATTGATCGAGAGTCCCTCGGTAGGCATCGTTCTATTCCTTCGGCGGCGTTTCATTCATGGCGTTGAAATCGGGCATCGGGCCGACCGCGAGGCCGGGTGTCGTGTGGAGCGAAGCAAGCGCGGCCATGCCGCCGCGGATCGCGAGGCGCACGCGGCCGTTCGTGCGCGCGTAAAGATCGGGGTGCGCGGCGAGGAAAGCGCCCTGCTCCGCTTCAGGCGCGCCGGCCATGCCGTCCACATAGTGATGGCCGTTGCGCTCGACATGGGTCGCGCCGACCAGCAGCGCCTGGGCGAAATCCTGCTGCACGGCCACGCCGCTCTGCGTCGTCAGGTCCTCGGCCGACATGAAGTAACGCTCGCCGCCGGCTTCCGCATTCCACTGCTCGACGCGCGCGCGGTTCAGCAGCGCGCGGTAGAAACCCTTGCAAGCCTTCGAGGAAATCCCGCGATAGCCGAGGTCTTTGGCGCGCGAAAACGTGCCGATGTCGGCATCGGATTCGTCGATCTCGATCGCCATCTCGCGCGACAGCTTTTCGACCGGCTTTGAGAGCGCATGACTGCGTGCAATCGGCTGCTCGATGAACAGGATCGAATAGCGCAGGCGGGCAAGGCGCGGCTCCTCGCCGATGCGCCGCCACAGGCCGGTCACCGCCTCGATGTCGGGATACTGCTCGTTGCCATCCAACGTAGCGGAATATGGCTCGCGCGCGCGGTCGAGAACGGAGGCGATGCGCGTTAAACGCTCGACGTCGGCGGCGGGGTCGCCGTTCACCTTCAGCTTGAAAAAAGTGTGGCCGTAGGCCGCGATGGCTTCCTCGAGGCTTTCGGGCAGACCGTCGTCGAGGCGCTTGCCTTCGGCTTCCGCGCGCGTCAGCGCATCGACGAGACCGACCGTGTGGCGGACATGGATCGACTGCGCCGGGGCCAGGCCGCCGAGGAATTTGTCGAGGTCGAAGCCCGCGAGGTCGGGCGAAGTTGCCGCATTGAGGCCGAAGCGGTTGACGCGGGTGAGGTCGAAGATCGTCCTGTTTTCGATCCTGCCGAGCGCATCGAGAATCGCGCGGTCGAGGAGCGCGAGGCCGAAGGACGCAACAAGCCCGCCGAGCTTTCGCTTCGCGCATTCGGCGTGGTGCGCTGCTTCCACGGCGGCAGAAAGGCCGAAGGGCGTATTCTCGCCCGCCGCCATCAACGCGCGGCGGGCAAGCGCGAGCGAGGTGCGGAGTTGGTTGAAATTGCCCTCGTGCGTAAGCTCCGGCGACTTGTCGAACCATTTGGGCACGAGCAGTTCGGCGGCCACGCCCTCGCCTTCCCGTCCGTCCGCGAGCTTGATGCGTGCCCGCACGAAAGCCTGCGGCGCCTCGGTCAACGTGACGACGCCGAAACGGAACGGCAGGCGCAGCTTGACGGGGCGTTCGTAGAACCGCGCTTCGACAAGCCGCAGGTGCGGCGCGGCGCTATCCGGCACGGCCGAAGGCCCGCATGGCGCCACTCCAAGCGGTCGACGCGGCGCGATGCACGATCGGGACATTGAGCAGGATCACCGATGCGACCAGCACGAACATCACGAAGGCGATCGGGCGCGTGAAGAACGGCAGCAGATCGCCGTCGGACAGCACGAGGCCGCGACGCAGGCTTTTTTCCAGCAGGTCGCCGAGCACGATGCCAAGCACGAGCGGCGCCATGGGGAAATTCATCTGCCGCAGAGCAAAGCCGATGACGCCGAAGGTGAGCATCACATAGACGTCGAACATGCGCTGGGCGATCGCATAGGAGCCGACCACGCACAGCACGAAGATCACCGGCATGATGAGCGTCTTAGGGAATTGCAGCACCCAGATCAGCGGGCGCGTGAGCGTAAGTCCGTAAAGCAGAATGCCGACGCTCGCGATGAACATCATCGCGACCACGTCGTACACGAACTTCGGATTCTCGATCATGATCAGCGGGCCGGGATTGACGCCGTGGATCAACATCGCCGCCAGCAGCACGGCGGCGGGCGCCGAGCCCGGCACGGCGAGCGTCAGCACCGGGATGACGGCGCCGGGCACGCAGGCATTGTCGCCGGTCTCGGCCGCCATCAGGCCCTCGACCGATCCCTTGCCGAACTTTTCCTTCTCTTTGCTCGCGCGTTTTGCCGCCGCGTAGGAACTCCAGGCCGCCACGTCCTCGCCGACGCCGGGAATGATGCCGATGCCGGTGCCGATGAGTCCGGAGCGGATCACGGTGCGCCAATATTGCAGCACGTCCTTGATGCGCGGGATCACGGTGTCGAAGGTGTTTATCTTCACCGCCGTCGGCGCATCCTTCATCACGGTGAGGACTTCCGCGAAGCCGAAGGCGCCGACCAGCGCCGGCACGAGCGAAATGCCGCCCGATAGATCGTGGAAGCCGAAGGTGAAACGGTTGTGGGCGTAGAGCGCGTCCTGGCCGATGGTGGCGATGAAGAGGCCGAAGAAGCCCGCCATCCAGCCTTTCAGCGGATCGTTGCCGGTGAGGTTGCCGGAGATGACGACGCCGAAGGTGGCAAGCCAGAAGAATTCATAGGCGCCGAACTTCAGCGCCATCTCGCCGAGCACGGGCGTGAAGAAGGCGAGCGCCAGCATCCCGATCCAGGTGCCGATCACCGAACCCGAGGTCGCGATGCCCATGGCGCGGCCCGCCTCGCCGCGCTTCGCGAGTGCGTGACCGTCGAGGCAGGACGCTGCGGAGGCTGGCGTGCCCGGGATGTTCAGGAGAATCGCGGAGCGCGAGCCGCCATAGATCGCGCCGACATAGGTGCAGATGAGAATCAGCAGCGCCTGATTGGCGGGCAGCGTGATCGTCAGCGTCGTCATGAGCGCGACGCCCATGGTCGCGGTGAGCCCCGGCAGCGCGCCGATCACGAAACCGGCCAGGCATGAGCCGAGCGCGAACGCGAGCGACATCGGGGTCATGAACCCCATCAGCGACGAGAAAAATCCGAGCAAACCGTCGAGCATGGCAATCCGTCAGGGCAGCCGGACCAGGAACAGATCCTGGAAGAGGTAGTGGATGGCGAGGCTCATGATGATTCCATAGACCACCGCGATCGCCGCGCCACGCACGAGCTGATCCGCCTCGCGCCGCTCGGGAAACTGAAAGACAAACACCATCACGGAGATATAGATCGCCGAGGCTACCCAGAACGGCAGGCCACGGGCGACGAGGAAGATGGCGTAGAACAGGCCAATCGAGAGGGACACGATCAGCCGCCAGTGGTCGGCGAACACGATGCGGGGAAACTCGATCTGCTGTAGCGCACCGCCACGCAGCGCGCGCGTGATCAGGATCCCCGACATGAAGGTGAGCGCAACGCCGAGCATGCCGGGTACGAGGCCCGGCGCCGTGTGCCAGGTCGACGCGAGACGCTCCAGCCGGTCCATGTTCCATGCGCCGATCACGATCGCGACCGACACCGCGAGCCATGCGGTGCCGGTCAACAGATCGGCGAAAGGCGACGGTTTCTCGTCGTCCATTGCTTGTCCTTGATGAAGGGCCGCCCCGCGGACGGGGCGGCCTTTCTCATTTACGTCAGGGCTTCGGGATACCGAGCTTGTCGGGCGAAATCTTCGCCTTGCCGCCATCCTGCAGCAGCCAGGCGTAAGAAGAAATCGCCGGCATCGCGACCTTGATCGCCGCATCGCCCGCCGCGGGTGCGAACTGCGCGCCGTTCTTGGCGGCGTAGTTCTTGAGTGCGTCGGACTTGGCGATCTGCTCGGCCCACACCTTGTCGAGCGTGGCGAGCACTTCCTTCGGTGCGCTGCTCGGCACGAAGATGCCGAAGTAGTTCGGATCGGGCTTGTAGCCCTTCACCGCAGCGGTGACCGGCGGAATGGTGCCGACGCCTTCCAGCTCGAGCGGCATGTCGGAGAGCACGGCCAGCGCACGCAGGCGCTTGGCGCGCAGCATGCTCGCCTGCTCGACGGCCAACTGCGTCGTGACTTCGGTTTCACCGGCGACGGTGGAGTTCACCGCCGGATTGCCGCCGTCATAGGTGACGTGCTTGTAGGTCACGCCGACCGCGCGGGTGAAGCTTTCGACCGCCGAGTGGCCGGACGAGTTGACGCCCGCGGTCGCGACCGAAACCTGACCCGGCTTCGCCTTCATCGCGGCCACGAGTTCGCCCGCGTCCTTGTACGGCGCGTTCGGGTTGACGCCGAGGACCGAGACGTTGACCACGGCGAGATAGAGCCGCCAGTCGCTGAGCTTGGTGTCGAGGAGACCGGACACCGCGTAGGTGCCGATGTCCTTCGCAGCACCCGAGGCCCAGGTGTATCCGTCCTTCGCGGCCTCGACGACGTTCTTGGTGCCGATCGAGCCGGACGCGCCGGGCTGATTGACGACGACGATCTTGGTGCCGAGCGCCTTTTCGAGTTCGCCGGCCGTGACGCGGATGACCTGATCGGTCGAGCCGCCGGCCGCCCACGGCACTACGATCGTGATGGGCTTGTCGGGTTTCCATTGCGCATCGGCCGCGCCGGACAATCCGACGACGGCGGCGAGTGCGAGCGTAATTGATCGAAGCATTTTCATTTCCTCCTTGGTCGCATTCGTTTCAACATGACCGGTCTTTGCTGCCGGTTTCTTGTAAGTGCGCAGGTCACGCCATGCCGTGAACCGCGAGCAATTTCGTCATCCGCGACGCCGCGCGGTCCGGGTCGTGAAGGACGCGGGCCTTGTCGGCGAGGCGGAAGAGTTCGGCGAGGTGCAGTATCGAGCGGGCGCTCTCTTGCCCGCCGATCATGAGAAAGTGGTCTTGCAGGCCGTTAAGCCACGCAAGGAAGACGACGCCGGTTTTATAGAAGCGCGTCGGGTCCTTGAAGATGTGGCGCGAGAGCGGAACCGTCGGCTCCAGAATGCCGTGGAAGCCCTGCACGTCGTTCTTCGCGAGCCGTGCGAGACCGGCGGAAGCCGCCGGCGCGATCGCATCGAAGATGCCGAGGAGCGCGTCGGAATAGCCTTCCTCGTCGCCCGCGATCAGCTCCGCGTAATTGAAGTCGTCGCCCGTGTACATGCGCACGCCTTTCGGCAGGCGGCGGCGCATGGCGATCTCTTTTTCCTTGGAGAGCAGGGAAATCTTCACGCCATCGACCTTGGCGGCGTGCGTCTCGATGATCTCAAGGCAGGTATCCATCGCGGCCATGTGGTCGGCGCTGCCCCAGTAGCCCGCGAGCGCGGGGTCGAACATCTCGCCCAGCCAGTGCAGGATCACGGGTTCCTTCGCCTGGCGCAAAATACGGTCATAGACGCGCACATAGTCGGCGGGCGACTTCGCGGCGCGGGCGAGCGCGCGGCTCGCCATGACGATGAGGCGGCCGTTCATGACCTCGATCGCTTCGATCTGTTCCTCGTAGGCGCGGATCACGTCGTCGACCGTGACGTCCGGTCCGGGCGCGATGTGATCGGTGCCGACGCCGCAGGCGATCTTCACGCCCGGCCGCGCCTTCGCGGCTTCAAGCGCGCGGCGGATCAGCTCGCGCGCCTCGTTCCAGCCGAGACCCATGCCGCGCTGGGCCGTGTCCATGGACTCCGCGACGCCGAGGCCGAGGTCCCAGAGATACTCGCGAAACGCGATGGTCTTGTCCCAGTCGATCGACGCATCGAGCCACGGATTGTTGTCGGCCAAGGGATCCGCAACGACATGCGCCGCCGCAAAGGCGACGCGGTTGAACGACTGAATCTCCTGCTTCGATGGAAAGACGATGGGCTCGCCCGTCGTGTAGGGCTCGAACTTTCGGTCATTCGTGGGCAGCGAGATCGTCGCCATTATCAGACCTTCAGATCCGGCACATCGAGCCAGCGGCGCTCTTTCCAGCTTTGCAGGCCAAGCTCGGCCAACTGCACGCCCTTCGCCGCCTCGACGAGATCATGCGACCACGGCGTCCCGGCGCAAACATGGCGGATGAAGCCTTCCCACTGCACCTTGAAGCCGTTGTCGTAGGTGATGTTGTCCGGCACCTCGTCCCATTGCGAGTAGAAGTTCATCTTCTGCGGCTCGTCGGGATTCCACACGGGCCGGGGCGTGTTCACGCGCGACTGCGTCCAGCAGCGCGTGAGCCCGGCCACCGCCGAGCCGTGCGTGCCGTCGGCCTGGAAAACGACGAGGTCGTCACGGCGGAGCCGCACCGCCCAGGAAGAATTGAACTGCGCGATCACGCCGCCTTCCAGTTCGAAGGTCGCGTAGGCAGCGTCGTCGGCGTCGGCTTTGTAGGCCTTGCCGTCCTCACCGACGCGGCTCGGGATGTGCGTGACGCCGAGGCAGCTCACCGCTTTGACCGGCGCGAAGACATGGTCCAGCACATAACGCCAGTGGCAGAGCATATCGAGAATGATGCCGCCGCCTTCGGCGTTCTTGTAATTCCAGCTCGGACGCTGGGCGGGCACGCCCCAGTCGCCTTCGAAGACCCAGTAGCCGAACTCGCAGCGCACCGAGAGCATGCGGCCGAGGAAACCGGAGTCGCGCAGCATCTTCATCTTGCGCAGACCGGGCAGGAAGAGCTTGTCCTGCACGACGCCGTGCTTGATGCCGTTTTTGGAGCGCGCGAGCTTGGCGATCTTCACCGCCTTCTCCAGCGTGTCGGCGACGGGCTTCTCGACATAGATGTGCTTGCCGGCCTCGATGGCGCGCGAAACGAGATCGGCACGCATCTGCGTGGTGCCAGCGTCGAAGAAAATTTCGTCTTTGGGATCTGCCAGCGCCGCGTCGAGTTCGCCGGAGTGGCGTTCAATCCCGTGCTCGCGGGCAAGGGCCGCGACCTTCTCGGCGTTGCGGCCAACAAGGATCGGGTCGGGCATCACGCGGTCGCCGTTCGGGAGCGTGACGCCGCCCTGCTTGCGGATGGCGAGGATGGAGCGGATGAGGTGCTGGTTCAGCCCCATTCGTCCCGTGACGCCATGCATCACGATGCCAAGATTGCGCGTGGCCACCCGTCCCTCCCGATTTATATGTCCGCCCACTTTGCCGGGGCGGCTTAAGTAACCAACTGGTTACTAGTGCATCACGGGATCGGGAACGCGTCAAGGGGGTTTTTGCCTGCGGCAGAGGCGGTTCCGTTACCTCCAGAATTATTAAAAAAATTTCGCCGCGGTGTCGATCCGGGCCTGGCCCGTTCGTCGTGATGACAGAAACCGGGCGCAAAGCGTTCACCCCTGTCCGTCCGGCACAAACAAAGGAGAAGACCCATGCGTTTCATGGTGATCGTCAAAGCGACCAAGGACTCGGAAGCCGGAAAGATGCCGTCCGAGGAACTTCTCGAAGCGATGGCGAAGTTCAACGAGGAGATGGTCAAGGCCGGCATCATGCTGGACGGCAACGGCTTGCAGTCGAGCGCGAAGGGCGCGCGCATCCGCTTCAACGGCGACAAGCGCACGGTGATCGACGGTCCGTTCGCGGAAACGAAGGAACTCGTCGCCGGCTACTGGATCATCGAGGTCAAGTCGAAGGCCGAGGCGATCGAGTGGATGAAGCGTTGCCCCAATCCGCATGAGGGCGAAAGCGAGCTTGAGATTCGTCAGGTGTTCGAACTTGAGGATTTCGGCGAGAGCGCAGGCGTCGAGCATCACCGCAAGATCGCCGACGAACTGGCGAAGAAAAAGTAAGCGGCAGCCGGATCGAGAGCGGAGACAAAACCATGCGTTTCATGACGATCTACCGGCCCGCCGGCCGCAAGAGCCTGGAGGCGGACGTACCGCCGACCGAAGAAGAGATGATGAAGATGGGCGCCTTCATCGAAGAGCTGTCAAAGGCCGGCGTCCTGCTCGCCGCGGACGGGTTGCTGTCGAGCAAGACCGGCGCGCTCGTGCGGCAATCGAACGGCTCGGTCACGGTCACCGACGGGCCGTTCGCGGAGTCCAAGGAGTTGATCGGCGGCTTCGTCATCCTGCGCGTGAAGTCACGGGCTGAGGCGATCGAAGTCACCGAGCGCTTCCTGAAACTCGCGGGCGACGGCGAGTGCGAGGTACGCGAAATGTACGACGAGCCCGCCGCCGGATAGCGGCGTGCTTGCGCCAGCTGTTCGAAGATGTTGTATCGGCGGCCGTGACGGCTGCCGATACACATCGCACCATCGACGCGGTCTGGCGCATCGAGGCCCCAAAGCTGATCGCGGGGCTCGCGCGCATGGTGCGCGACGTGGGCCTCGCCGAGGAACTGGCGCAGGACGCGCTCGTCGCTGCACTTGAAAAATGGCCCGAGACGGGCATCCCCGACAATCCCGCCGCATGGCTGATGCAGACCGCCAAGAACCGCGGCATCGACCGGCTGCGGCGGTTGAAGCTCGCCTCGCGCAAGGAAGACGAAGCGGCGCGCGAGATCGAGGCGCAGCTTGAGGCGGCGATGCCCGACCTTGAAGCCGCGCTTGACGACGACGCGGGCGACGAACGGCTTGGTCTGATCTTCACGGCGTGCCATCCCGTGCTTACGGCCGATGCGCGCGCAGCGCTCACGCTGCGGCTGCTCGGCGGACTCACGACCGACGAAATCGCGCGTGCGTTCCTCGTGCCGGAGCCGACGATGGCGCAGCGCATCGTTCGCGCGAAGCGCACGCTCACCGACGCGCGCGTGCCGTTCGAGGTGCCGCGCGGCGAGGATCGCGCAGCGCGTTTGGCCTCGGTGCTCGAGGTAATCTATCTCATCTTCAACGAAGGCTACTCGGCAACATCCGGCGCGAACTGGGTGCGGCCCGCACTCTGCGAAGAAGCGCTGCGGCTGGGGCGCGCGCTTGCGGGCCTTGCGCCGCAGGAGCCGGAAGTGCATGGGCTGCTGTCGCTGATGGAGATTCAGGCGTCGCGCCTCGCGGCGCGCGTCGGGCCGGATGGCGAACCGATCCTGCTGCTCGATCAGGACCGTTCGCGCTGGGACCAGTTCCTGATCCGGCGCGGGCTCAAGGGGCTCGAACGCGCGGAGACGCTCGCAAAAGAGAGCAAAACCGCGCTTGGTCCCTATACCCTTCAGGCGGCGCTGGCGGCGTGTCATGCGCGGGCGCGCAAGGCCGAGGACACCGACTGGGCGCGGATCGTCGGCATCTACGGCGCGCTCGCCTCGCTTACGCCGTCGCCCGTGATCGAACTCAATCGCGCGGTGGCGCTCGGCATGCTGATGGGTCCGGCGGCGGGACTGGAGATCGTTGACGCGCTGAAGGACGAGCCGGCGCTCAGGAACTATCACCCGCTGCCGAGCGTGCGCGGCGATCTTCTCAAAAAGCTCGGGCGAATGGCGGAAGCGCGGGCCGAGTTCGAACGCGCCGCCTCAATGACCGGGAATGAGCGCGAGAAGAAGCTCCTGCTCGACCGCGCGAAGGCGTGCACTGAGGCGCAGAACTGACGCCTATCGCTTCAGCCGCGCGAAGCGCGCGGCAGAGTCCGCATTCACCGCGCCCTGCGGTACGCGGCCGGCGACGATGTCGGCGACCTGGCGCACGGTATCGAAAGCCTGATGCTCGATGGCCTGCGGGGTGAGACCGCCCGTGTGGGGGGTCGCGATTACGTCGTCACGCCGCGCGAGATCGAGGGACGGCATCTGATCCGGCGCACGCCCCACGTCCATCGCCGCGCCTGCGATCTGCCCGGCGTCGAGCGCGGCCGCCAGCGCCGCCTCGTCCACGAGGTTGCCGCGCGACAGATTAATGAAGAATGCGCCCTTCTTCATGCGCGCGAAGGCGTTCGCGTCCATCATGTTCTCGGTGTTCTCGTTCGCGACCGCGAGGCACATGATGAAGTCGGATTCGGCCAGCAAGTTTTCAAGCGGGACGTGATGCAGCGCCGGATCGTCCGGCTGTTGGAACGGATCGGCGACCAGCACCTTCATGCCGAGCGCGAGCCCGATCGGCGCGAGATAGCGGCCGATTTCGCCGTAGCCGATGATGCCGAGCGTCGAGTCCTTGAGCTGGCAGCCCGTCCGCGCCTCGGGCTGCTTGCCGGCGCGATAGCCGATCACGGAGCGCGACACGCCGCGCGCGAGATCGATCATCATGGCAAGCCCGAGCTCCGCCACCGAAGCCATGAAGCCCGGCGTCGCGCGCGTGACCAGCACGCCCGCGCGGCTCGCGGCCTCGACGTCGATGTTGCGGATGTCGACCGCGACACGCAGGAACGCCGCTACGTCGGGCGCTGCCGCGAAAAACTCCGCAGGCGCCGCCGTCTGGCGGTCGGACACGATGATCTCGCAACCCCTGGCGGCTTCCACGAGCGCTGCAGCGTCGAGCACCCTGCCCATCTCGTTCAGCCGTACGTCGCCGAGCTTGCGCAGTTCCGCCAGCGCGCGCTCGCCGTAATATTTGGCGCGCATGTCCGGGCTGTGCGTGAGAAGAATGCGCACGGCGGCGGTTCGCGTCAGGGCTTCAGGTAAGCGAGAACGACATCGACGATGTGCCGGCCGCGCGTGTCGAGCGCGGCGCGTATCGTGAGGTCGCGGCCGAAGATCGTCGAAAGCGTGAAGCGGTTCGACATATAGAACCAGCCGAGACCGGCGATGGAGATGTAAAGCTCCACGGGATCGACGCCGCGGCGAAAGACGCCCTTTGCCGCGCCGCGTTCAAGGAGATCGGCGATCATGCCGATGAGCGGCGAATGGAGGTCGCGGATCTTCTTCGACTTTTTCAGGTAGGCGGCGCGGTGCAAATTCTCCGTGCCGAGCATGCTCAAAAATTCGGGATGGCCGATGAAATAATGCCAGGTGAAGAGGATCAGCTCGCGCATCCCATCGACCGGATGCTTGTCCGCAAGATGCAGGCCCACTTCCGCCGAGCGGATTGCGCTGTAGGTCGCCTCTAACGCGGCGAGATAGAGCCCCTCCTTGTCGCCGAAGTAGTGGTAGATCATCCGCTTGTTGACGCCTGCCCGCTTTGCGATCGCGTCGACGCGCGCGCCGTTCAGACCCTTGGCGGTGAATTCCTCGGTCGCGGCTGCAAGGATAGAGGCCTGCGTGCGCTCGGGATCGCGCGAGACGCCCGAGCCGCTGCGCGACGACCTGGTTCTTTCGACGCCTGCTTCCACCGTGGCCGATCCTGCGGGTGAGGCGATTGGCGTAGCGCGTCTTTGCGGCGCCGACAAGGAGCGGCTCACGGCGCGTGGCGGATGTTGCCGGCCGTGGAAACATCGAAGCCGCCGAGTTCGGAGGCGCGGGTAGCGAACTCCGCGCCGCGCAGAAACTGCATCAATCGCTGCAATGGCGGCCGAAAATAATCCCGGCTGCGAACCGCGAGATCGAAACGCTCCCACAGGAGCGGCACGAAATCGAGGTTCGCGGCGCTCGCCACCGCGCGCGTGGCAATGCCGCAATCGGCGCGGCCAGCGCGGATCGCCTGCGCAACATCGGGCCCGGTCGGCGCAGGCGGACCGGCGACAATGAGTTTTTCAAGCGTGAGGCCGGCGCGATGCAGAAGCGCGAGCAATAATAATTGCGCACCGGCGCCGGCGGGCCGTACCGCCATGCGCGCCTTGAGGCGCGCAACATCCTCGATCGAACGCAGTTTCAGCGGATTGCCGGGCGCGACGAGTAACCCTTGCTCGCGCCTGACGAAAGCGACCAGCACCGCGTCACGCAAATCCGCGCGCGACAGAATTGCTTCGACATTCGCATCGACGGACTCGGATTCAAGTGCGTGCAGATGAATCGCAGCGGCCATCACGCCGCCTTCTGCGAAGCGTCGCAGTCCCCCCTCGCTGCCTTCCGGTAGCGTCGCGAGGCCCGAGTCGCTTTCACGCAGCGCCCAATCGAGGAGCGGATCGTGGCTGCCGCCAACAATCGGCGGCGGGTCGGCGAGGACGATCCCGTCGGGCCGCACGAGGCTGGACGAGAGCCATTGATCGAGCTCGGCTTTGGGAAAGAGCCAGCGGCCCGTGACCTTGGTGCAGGGAATCGCCCCCTCGGCGACCAGTTCGTAGAGCTTACGCTCTTTCAGCCGGAGATAGCCGGCGGCCTCGGCGGTCGTTAGCAACTGCACGCGGTTTTCCTGCGTTTGATTGCGTATTTTCCATCTTTGTCCCTGTCGGAAATTTATGCAACCCATAACAGGACAGGGAAAACGGCATGAATGAAGGCGCCTCGGCTCTCGAGCTCATCTTCAGCGGCGACGCCAACCTCTATTCGATCGTCGGCCTGTCCCTTTACATCAGCCTGTTTGCGGTAGCGCTCGCGGCCCTCGTGGGCTTTCCGCTCGGGGCGCTCCTGGCCCTCGTCAATTTCCCCGGCCGCTCCTTCGTCATCGTGGTGCTGAACGCCTTCATGGGCCTTCCGCCGGTGGTGGTCGGGCTTGCGGTCTTTCTGCTCTTGTCCCGCTCCGGCCCGCTCGGCTTCCTCGGGATTCTGTTCACGCCACGCGCCATGATCTTCGCGCAGGCACTTCTCGTCCTGCCGATCATCGCCGCGCTCGCCCGCCAGACCATTGAGGATCTCTGGGCCGAATACCGCGACGAACTGACGGCGATGCGCATCGGGCCCGCCGGCCGCGTCGCGACGCTCCTTTATGACGCGCGCTTCAGCCTCGTGACCACGCTGCTCGCGGGTTTCGGCCGCGCGGCGGCGGAAGTGGGCACCGTGATGATCGTCGGCGGCAATATCGACGGCTTCACCCGCACCATGACCACCGCGATCGCGCTCGAGACATCGAAGGGCGATCTTCCGCTCGCCATGGGACTCGGCATCGTCCTGATCTCGCTCGTCATCATCGTGAACGGCATCGCCTGGGGCGTCCGCCGCTATGGCGAACTTCGTGCGGGGTGATCGTATGCATGGCGGGATGAGCGATCTGCCGATTGCGTTTGAGCGCGCCACGTTTCGCGCGGGCGACGTAACTATTCTCGACGGCATTTCGCTCACGATCTCGCCCGGCGCGCCGACACTCCTGATCGGCCCGAACGGCTCCGGCAAGAGCACGCTGATCAAGCTCGGCATGGGCCTGATCGAAGCCAGCAGCGGCCGCGTGAGCTGGGGCGGACGCACGGATGCCGAGAGCCCGCGACGCGCCATGGTGTTTCAGCGGCCGGTCATGCTGCGGCGGACGGCGGCGGAGAACATTGCCTACGCGCTCGCCTCGCGCGGCGTCCCGCGCGCCGAACACGCGCAACGAATCGATGCATTGCTGGAGCAGGTTGGCCTCCGGCATCTGAAAGACCGGCCGGCGCGGCGGCTGTCGGGCGGCGAGCAACAGCGCATGGCACTCGCACGCGCGCTGGCCTGCGACCCCGAAGTCCTGTTTCTCGACGAGCCGACCGCGAGCCTCGATCCGGCTTCAACGAAAGCAGTCGAGGACATCGTGCGGGCGACTGCCGCGCGCGGTGTGAAGATCGTCATGGCTTCGCACGATCTCGGCCAGGCCAAGCGCCTTGCCGGCGATATCGTGTTTCTCGTACGCGGCCGCATCGCCGAACAGACACGCGCCGAACAATTTTTCGCTTCGCCCGCCACGCCGGAAGCCAGAGCCTTCCTGCGTGGCGATCTTGTCATCTGAGCAACCAACAAACGGGAGAGAGATATGCTCAATCGACGTTTGGTCATTACCGCGGCCATTGCGCTCGCGGCCGGCCTCGCCAGTCCTGCGGTCGCGCAGGAGAAATCCATCGTCGTGTCGTCGACGACTTCGACCACCGACTCCGGCCTGTTCAATCACATCCTGCCGCTTTTCAAGCAGAAGACCGGCATCGACGTGAAGGTGGTGTCGCAGGGCACGGGACAGGCGCTCGACACCGGCCGGCGCGGCGACTCCGACGTGGTGTTCGTCCATGCGAAAGCGCAGGAAGAGAAGTTCGTCGCCGAAGGCTTCGGCGTGAAGCGGAGCCCCGTGATGTACAACGATTTCATCCTCATCGGGCCGAAATCCGATCCCGCCAAGGTCAAGGGCCAGAAGGACATCACCACTGCGCTCAAGGCCATTCAGGGCAAGGCGCCCTTCATCTCGCGCGGCGACAAGTCGGGCACGCATTCGGCCGAGCTCAATCTCTGGAAGGCCGCGGGCGTCGATATCGCGAAGGACAAGGGCGACTGGTACAAGGAAATCGGCCAGGGCATGGGCGCCGCGCTCAACACCGCGTCGGCCTCGAACGGCTATGTGCTCGCAGACCGCGGCACCTGGCTCAACTTCAAGAACCGCGGCGACCTTGAGATCGTGGTCGAAGGAGATCAGCGGCTGTTCAACCAGTATGGCGTCATGCTGGTGAACCCGGAGAAGCACAAGCATGTGAAGAAGGCCGAAGGACAGGCCTTCATCGACTGGCTCGTGTCGCCGGAGGGCCAGAAGGCGATCGCCGACTACAAGATCAACGGCCAGCAGCTCTTCTTCGCGAACGCGAACGCGCCGGGAGCGTGAAGTGCGAGGCCTGGGCTATGCTGCCGCCATCATGATGATGGCGGCAGCGACCCCGTCTATGGCGCAGGAGCCGGTGCGTTTGCACGCTGCGGGAAGCCTGCGCGGCGCGCTGACGGAAGTGGTCAAGGGCTTTGAGGCGGAGACCGGCCTCAAGGTCGAAGCGAAATACGGGCCGTCGGGCCTGTTGCGCAAAGAGATCAGCGACGGTGCGAAGGCCGGGGTGTTCGCGTCCGCCAATATGGAACATCCGGCGGCGCTTACGAAGGACGGCAAGAGCGGGCCGGTTTCAATGTTCGCCCGCAACCGGCTCTGCGCACTGGTGAAGCCGGGCCTCGCAGTCACGCCGGCGACGTTGCTCGACAAGATGCTCGATCCCGCGATCAAGCTCGGCACCTCGACGCCGAAAGCCGACCCATCCGGCGACTATGCGTTCGAGTCGTTCGAGAAGGCGGAGAAGATCAAAGCAGGCACCGCCGAGGCGCTGAAGAAGAAAGCGCTCCAGCTCACAGGCGGGCCCGACAGTCCGCCGCCACCCAAGGACCGCAGCGTCTATGGCGTCGTGGTGGCCGAAGGTAAGGCCGACATCTTCCTCACCTATTGCACCAATGCGGTCGTCGCCAAGCGCGAGAACCCCGGCCAAGAAATCGTGGCGCTGCCGGAAGAACTCGCGGTCGGCGCCGACTACGGGCTGACCGTGATGAAGGATGCTTCAGCCAACGACCGGAAACTTGCTGACTACATCTTGTCATCGAAAGGCCAAAGCGTACTTGCAAGCCACGGCTTCGCTCCACCCAACTAGGAGAGTTCGATGAAAATCAGCGCCCGCAATCGCCTGAAAGGCAAGATCGTCGAGGTCAAGAAAGGCACGACCACCGCCCATGTGAAGATCGACGTGGGCGGGCAAATCGTGACCGCCGCGATCACCAACGAGTCGGTCGACGAGTTGAAGCTCGCGAGCGGCCAGGCGGCCTATGCCATCGTCAAGGCGAGCGACGTGATGGTGGGGATCGACTAGGATTGTGGGCGCTGCGAGCAGGGCCCAATGAACGTAAACCGCCGAAGCTTTCTGACCGGCTCCGCCATGGCGCTTCTCGCGCCGCGGCCGGGCTTTGCCGCAACGGTGCAGGACGGCGCGGGTCGCGCCGTGACCGTGCCGGGCAAAGTCGAACGGGTCTTCCCGGCCGGGCCGCCGGCGGCGATCCTTCTTTACACGCTCGCCCCCGACCTGCTCCTGGGGTGGCCGCGCGCCAATCGCGTGCCGGAGCTGGAATTCCTTCTGCCGGAGGTGGGCCGTCGGCCCGAAGTCGGCCGCCTGACCGGACGCGGCAATACGGCCAATCTCGAGGTGGTACTGGCGCTCAAGCCCGACCTGATCCTCGACTCCGGCAGTGTCACCGAAACCTATGTGTCGCTCGCCGAGCGGGTGCAGGGCCAGACCGGTATATCCTATGCGCTCCTGAACGGGCGCTTCGACCATATCCCGCAGAGCTACCGGACGCTGGGGCGGCTCGTCGTCAGGGAGCGTGAGGGCGAAGCGCTCGCCGCCTTTGCAGAAGAGACCATGAAGGCCGTGACCGGCCGAACGCTGAAGGTGCCCGAAGCCAAGCGGCTGCGGGTTTATTACGCGCGCGGACCGCGCGGCCTCGAGACCGGGCTCGGCGGGTCGATCAATGTCGAGACCATCGAATTCATCGGCGCGCACAACGTGGCCGGCGGCCAGCGCGGCGGGCTCGCCAATGTCTCCATCGAACAAGTGCTGGTCTGGGATCCCGAAGTGATCGTCACCATCGACCAGGATTTCGCCCGTGACGTGCGGAGCGATCCGCGCTGGGCTTCCGTTTCGGCGGTGAAAGCGGGCCGGGTGCATCTGTCGCCCAAGCTCCCCTTCGGCTGGGTCGATTTCCCGCCGTCGGTGAACCGGCTGATCGGACTCTGGTGGCTCGGGAAGATTCTGTATCCGGAACTGTTTCCGGAAGACCTGCGCGAGCGCACGCGCGACTTCTACAGCCGCTTCTACCATGTAACGCTTTCGGACGAGCAGATCGGCCGCGTGCTGGCGGGGCGCGACTGACATGCAGCGTTCGGCTGCGCGGGGATTGCTGGTGGCGAGTCTCGTGCTGCTCGCGGGCTTCGCCCTCGCCTTCACGCTCGGGCGTTACCCCATCAGCATTGGCGACGTCGTCACACTCCTGTTTTCAAAAGCGACCGGCGCGCCGTCCGGATTGCCCGAGACCGTCGAGAACGTGATCCTGCAAGTGCGCGGGCCGCGCGTGCTCGCGGCCGTCATGGTCGGCGCGGCGCTCGCAGTCGCGGGCACCGCCTTCCAGGGTCTGTTCCGCAATCCGCTCGTCTCGCCCGACATCCTCGGCGCGTCGTCGGGCGCCGCACTCGGCGCCGTGCTTGGAATCTTTTTCTCGCTCGGCGTGTTCGGCATCCAGGGTCTCGCCTTCGCGGGCGGGCTCATCGCGGTCGCCGCCGTCTATGCGATTGGCTCGGCGATCAGCACGCGCGACCCCGTTCTCATTCTCGTCCTCACAGGCGTCGTGATCGGTTCGCTGCTCGGCGCCGGCGTCGGGCTCGTGAAGTATCTCGCCGATCCGTACAACCAGCTTCCCGCGATTACGTTCTGGCTGCTCGGGAGTCTGGCGGCGAGCGGACCGTCCGATCTCATTCCCTTGTTCGGACCGATCGCGCTCGGCACGCTCGTGCTGCTGCTCCTGCGCTGGCGCATGAACGCGATGTCGTTGCCCGACGAAGAAGCGCGCGCGCTCGGACTGCCGACCGGACCGTTGCGCGTCGCGATCGTGTCCGCCGCGACGCTCGTCACCTCGGCGAGCGTCGCGACCGCCGGCATCGTCGGCTGGGTCGGACTCGTGGTGCCGCATCTCGCGCGAGCGCTCGTCGGTCCCGACTTCCCTCGCCTGCTGCCGACGGCGGCGATTCTTGGCGCGGGCTATCTTCTGCTCATCGACACGCTCGCGCGCACGATGGCGCAGATTGAAATCCCACTCGGCATTCTCACCGCCGTGCTCGGCACGCCGTTTTTCATCTGGCTGCTCGCCAGCGCAAACCGGAACTGGTCATGACGCTGACGGGACGCGATCTCACCATCGGCTACGGCAGCTTTGTCGTCGGCCGGGGACTCGACATCGAGATAAAGAGCGGCGACGTGCTCGCGTTGCTCGGACCGAATGGCAGCGGCAAGACGACGCTGCTGAAAACTTTGCTCGGGCTGATCGCACCGCTCGGCGGCAACGTCGCGCTCGGCGCCGGCAATCTCCATTCGCTCGCCGCACGCGAGCGCGCACGTGCGATCGCTTACGTTCCGCAATCGCACGCACCGACATTCGCCTTCTCCGTCGAGAGCATCGTGCTCATGGGACGCACTGCCCATGGCAACCTGTTCAGTGCGCCGAGCGCGCAAGACCGCGAGGCGGCGATGAACGCGCTCGCGCGTCTCGGCATCGCGCATCTCGCGGCGCGTCCCTACACGATGATTTCCGGCGGCGAGCGGCAGCTCGTGCTGCTCGCACGCGCGCTCGCGCAGGACCCGCAATTCATCGTGCTCGATGAGCCGACGGCGAGCCTCGACTTCGGCAACCAGGGAAAACTGATGGACGAGATCGTGCGGCTCGGCGCGTCGGGACATGGCGTCCTGTTTACGACGCACGACCCGAACCACGCGCTGCGGGCGGCAACGCGCGCCTATCTTCTGCGCGCCGGCGAGCGCATCGCCGACGGCGAGACGCGTGCCGTGCTCACGCGTGACAATCTCGAAGCGATTTATCGCGCGCCGGTGCGCGTGCTGACCGACGCGAAGGACGGAACGAACGCATTCCTGCCGGGCTAGACTTGCATGCGCGAAAGGATTTGTTTACGCGCGTGCGCGATGTTGCATTGAGGCGAGTCGCCGGCTGCCTCGCTGCTCAGAAGTCTCCTCGGCCAGACTTCACTTAAAGTATCGATTCAATCTCACAGATTGAGTCCGCTTCGCCTGCGCTTTCAGGCAAACGGTCCGAAAATCGCACGGCGAATTCCTGAATCAATTCAGACGGCTGCGGACGGCGCTGAAAGCTCCGATTCCGCGCGAATTGCGCTCACAAACCGATTCCGGCGGCGTGAGAGTCTGATTCAGGTTGAACGGACTTCTGCCCGCCTCAGTACATCGATTGCGGCAGCCAGAGCGAGATCTGCGGGAACGCGATCAGGAGCGTCATGATGAAGACCTCGCACAAGAGGAACCAGAGGCAGCCCTTGTAAATCGTCTTCAGCGGAATCTCGTTGTTGGTCGCGGTCGCCACCACGAAGATGTTGAAGCCGACCGGCGGCGTCAGCAGGCTGATGCCGACATACTTCACGACGATCACGCCGAACCATACGAGGTCCAGGCCGAGCGCCTGGAACATCGGCACGAAGACCGGGATCGTCAGCAGGATCATGCCGAGCGGATCGAGGAACATGCCGAGAATGAGATAGATGACCGACACCGCGATCACGAGCAGCAACGGGTCGACGGCCCAGGAACCGATCAGGTTCACGAACATCTCCGCCGTTCCGGCGAGCGCCAGGAACTTGGTGTAGATCACGGCGCCCATGCCGACGAAGAACAGCTGCGCAGTGGTGCCGATCGCGTCCTTGAAACTCGCGACGAAGCCGGCCCAGTCCAGCTTGCGCTGAACAAGACCGATGAGGATCGCAAGTAGCGCGCCGACGGCGCCGCCTTCGGTCGGCGTCACGATGCCGGCATAGAGTCCGCCGATCACGCCGATAACCAGCACGACCACCGGCCAGATTTCCATCAGCGATTCCCAGCGCTCGCGACGGAGCGCTTCCGCGTCCTCGAACCGGATTGGCGGTGCCAGTTCCGGATTCCACCAAGCGCGCCCGACAATCATGATCATGTAGACGAACGCGGTGAGCAGTCCGGGAAGGACACCGGCGAGCAGCAACTGCGCGATCGAGACTTCGGCGAAAATTCCATAGATGACGAAAGTGATGCTCGGCGGGATGAGCGCGTCGAGCGTGCCGCCGCTCGCGCAGACACCGGTGGCGAGACCCTTGTCGTATTTGTTGCGGAGCATCTCCGGCACGGCGAGACGCGCCATGACGGCGGCGGCGGCGATGCTCGATCCGCTCGCCGCTCCGAATCCCGCGCACGCCCAGTTGGTCGCGACCGCGAGCCCGCCCGGCATCTGTCCGAACCACACGCGCGCGGCACGAAAAAGCGCGGAGCCGATTCCGGAATTGCTCGCGACCGCGCCCATGAGCAGGAACATCGGAATCGCGGACAATTCCCAGTTCGCCGCGAAGACGAACGGCGCGTCACCGAGCACGCTGAAGGCGACGTTCCAGTTGCGCAGGTACGCGAAGCCGAGAATCGCGACGCCGCCCATGGCCATGCCAAGCGGCACGCGGAGTCCGATCAGCAACAGAATGCAGCCGAGGCTGCCCAGAGAAATCGCCAGCGTGTTCATCCGGGCCCCCGATGCCTGTGCTAGCGACGCACGGCGGCCGCGACATCGGCGGCGATACGCAGAACGAGATAAAGCGCCATCAGGCCGCCCGCGACCGGCAGCACCCAACGGCTCGGCCAGATTGAGATGTAACTCGTGCCGGCCTGCCACACTTCGCCGGCGCGCGTCTGGTCGATGGCGCGAATCGTCGAGCGCCAGATGAATGCGGACAGATAGGCGACCGCCGCCACCTTCACGAGGATGTCGAGCCACTCGACGAAGCGCGGCGAAGCGTAGCTCGTGAACATCTCAACGCGAATGTGAGCGTCGTTGCGGGCAAGCCACGCCCAGGGAAGATATGCGACCGCAACCATGTAGTAGGCGGCTGCGGTTTCGGTCGTGCCTTCAATCGGGCTGTTGAGAAACGTTCGGGCGGCCACGTCTGCGGAGACATGCAGCATCATCAGGACCCCTGCGACCATGCCAATCCAGAATGTCAGGTCGATCGGATAATTGATCAGTTTCAGGAGTCGCTGCATGACGTGCCGCCGGAGATGAGTTGCAGCGGGGCCGGCCGCTGTAGGGCGGCAGGACCGGGAGCCGTGCCCCCGGTCCCGCTGTGTTCCAGATCAGAACTTGTCGAGATCGATCTTGGAGAAGATTTCCTTCTCGTAGAGCGCCTGAAGCTTGACTTCGTCGCGGCCGACGTCCTTCGCAAGGTCGCGCCACTTCTTCACCGCTGCTTCGTAGCTGTCGATGATCTTGGCGGCATCCTTGACGCCGAACTTGGTGGCCGTCTCGATGTTCAGCTCACGCTCCTTTGCCTTGAACGCGGCGGCGGCAGTGTCCCACTCCTTGCCGTCGACCTTCACGAGCTGGACGCCCTTGTCCTTCATGATGGCCTGAAGGCCGTGCTCGTTCGCCAGGATGAAGTTGCCGATCACCTGGTTGGCGCTCATCCATGCGGCCTGCTGCATGTAGAGCTTCTTCTGGTCCGGCGTGAGCTTGGTCCAGACGTTGCGGCTCAGCATCATGCCGATCGCCGGGCCGGTCAGGCCGAGCGGATGATCGGTGATGTGCTTGGCAAAGTCGGCGTAGCCGAAGGTCCGCAGCCAGTCGATGATGCCGTACTGGCAGTCCAAACCGCCGCGCTGAAGAAGGCCGACCGCCTCAGCGAGCGTCGCGCCGACCGGCACTCCGCCCAGGTGCTTGATGAACTCGGCGGCGCCGCCCGTGGCGCGAATACGCTTGCCCTTGAGATCGGCGAGCGATTTCACCGGCTCACGGCAGGCGAGCATGTAGGCCGAGCTGGTCCAGCCGGCCAGCGGCACACCGTTGAGCTTCTTGAACTCCTCCAGGCACGAGGGACAGTTGAGATAGAACGTCTCGAGCGCGGCGCCCGTCGTGGCGATCACGTCGTTGTGGCCGAGGATGTTCGTGCTGTAGATCGCGTAGAGCGACGGCACGAGGTTCGGCTGGTAGGTGGCGATCGCCGGGCCGCCGGCCTCCATGACGCCGTCACGCACGCCGGTGAAGATACCGCGGCCGTCGGCGAGCTGGCCGCCGGCGACGAGCTTCCACTTCTGGCTGGCGCCTTTCTCGAGGGCTTCGAACACTTTCGGCATCGTGACCCGGTTCTGGTACTCCATCGGCGGAGTCCAGCTTCCGAAGACCGGGTCCGACTGGGCCTGAGCGGGCGCAGCCGACATCATCAGCGCGCCGGCAAGCGCGACCGCAGACAGCGAAAAATTCCGGTAGAGCGACATGTGGCGTTCCTCCCTGCTTGTCGCTTGTGTCCCTGCCCGCTTCCGCAGGTCTTCCGGGGACGTTTCATCTTAGTTATAAACTATAACATTCTTTGCCCGCGCGTTTCAACGGCGGCCAAAGGAATTTTGTTGGTGTGCCAGCCCCCTCGGCCTACGACCTTACGCCTACGGACCTAGCCCCATACCTCGCGCGCGGTCTCGACCACGAGGCGCAACTTGGCGATTTCCTCGTCAATCGTGAGGGCGTTGCCTTCCGAAGTCGAGGCAAAACCGCATTGCGGACTGAGGCAGATCTGGTCGAGCGGCACGAACTTCGCCGCCTCGTCGATGCGGCGTTTGAGCAGGTTCTTGCTCTCGAGCTGGGGCTTCTTGGTCGTAACGAGCCCAAGCACAACCATCTTGCCCTTGGGCACGAAGCGGAGCGGCTCGAAGCCGCCCGAACGCTCGTCGTCGAATTCGAGAAAGAAGCCGTCGACATTCAGCCCGTTGAACAGCGCCTCGGAGACGTGCTCGTAGCTGCCCGACGCCATCCAGCCGGACTTGTAGTTGCCGCGGCAGAGATGGGTGCAGATCGCCATGTCCGCCGGGCGGCCGGCCGTCGAAGCATTGAAGAGTTCGATGTAGCGCAGGTGCTGCTTGTCGGCGTCCTCGCCGATCATGGCGCGGCGCCTGGGGTCGTTGAGGAACGCGAGGCTCGTATCGTCGAGCTGCAAGTACGTGCAGCCGAGCTTCGCGAGGCCGTCGATCTCCTTCGCATAGACCGCCGCGAGGTCGGCATAGAAGACCTCCATGTCGGGATAGACCTTGCGGTCGATACCGCGGCCGGCGGGGTAATGCATCATGCTGGGCGACGGCAGCGTGATCTTTGCCGTCGCCTTGGCGGTGTCCTTCAGGAATTTGAAGTGATCGCCGAAGATCACATGGTCGAGGTGCAGCTTGTCGACGCGGTATTCGATGAACTGCCAGTCGAACTTTCCGTCCTCGCCCTCGAACGGCACCTTGATGACGTTGCCGAGCTGCTCGACGCCTCCGAGCTGATACTTGAAATCGACGACCCAGTCGTGACGGCGATACTCACCGTCGGTGATGCCTTGCAGGCCGATGTCCTCCTGCAATTTCACGACGGTGCGCACGGCCTCGTCCTCGATCGCGCGCAGCTCTTCGGCCGAAATTCGGCCTGCCTCGCGTTCCTCGCGCGCCTTCAGCAATTCCTTCGGGCGCAGGAGGCTGCCGACATGATCGGCGCGGAAAGGCGGCCTGGTACGGACGGACATTCGGTTCACTCCCGGTGTTGCTTCGGCTCTTGGTCCGTCCGTCATGCTGCAATAGTCTCGCGCGGGCAATAACGGAGGGGTTGAACGTGGCCACATTTGTCGTCGCCCATGGCGCCTGGTCCGCGGCCTGGGCCTGGAAGAAAATGCGCCCGCTGATGCGCGCGGCAGGCAATGAACTTTGGACTCCGACCTACACCGGTCTTGGGGAGCGTTCTCACCTCGCCACGCCCGACGTCGATCTCAACACGCATATCCGCGATGTCATCAACGTACTGGAGTTCGAGGACCTCAAGGACATCGTGCTGGTCGGGCACTCCTATGGCGGCATGGTCGCGACGGGCGTGGCCGACGGCGCACGCAAGCGCATCCGGCAGGTGATCTATCTCGATGCCTTCGTGCCGGAAGACGGCAAGAGCCTGACCGATTACCTCGGACAGGCGAGCCGCGACGCGCGGCAGACCGGCGGCGACGGCTGGCGCATTCCGCCGATGGGCATGCCGGCCGACACGTCCGAGGCCGATCAGCAATGGGCGATGCCGCGGCGGATGCCACAGCCCGCGAAATGTTTCTCGACGCCGATCAAGCTTTCCGGCCGGGCGCTGCCGCCGCGTCATTACATCTATTGCACGCGCACGGCGCCGGACGACCGCTTCGGGCAGTTCGCGCAGCGCGCGCAGCAGGAAGGCTGGGGCTATTCGGAGATCGACGCCAGCCACAATCCGCACATCACTGCGCCGGACGAGTTGATGAAGCTGCTCAATCGGATTGTGATGAACTGAGCCTCATCCTTCGAGACGCCCGCCGTCGCTTCGCGACGCCGGGCTCCTCAGGATGAGGCTCTATTTCTATTGCCCTCATGGTGAGGAGCGCGGCGCAGTCGCGCGTCTCGAACCATGAGGGCAAGATCACGCCGCCTTCTTGCCCCACAACTCCTGCGACGCGAGGCGCGCGCCTTCGGCGAGCGCCTCGAGCTTCGCCCACATGACCTGCGGGTGAACGCGCTGAAGCCCTTCCGTCTGCGCGAAGCCGCAGTCGGTGCCGGCGATCACGTTCTCGCGGCCGAGAATCTTCGCGAAGCGGACGATCCGCTCGGCGACGAGTTGCGGATGCTCGACCGTTGTCGTGTGATGCGTGACGACGCCGGGGATCAGGATCTTGTCCTTCGGGAACTTCACCTTCTCCCACACGCGCCATTCATGCTCGTGGCGGACATTCGCCGCCTCGATCGAATAGGCGCCCGCCTTCACCTTGAGCATCAGGTCAACGATCGCCTCGAGCGGCGCGTCGGAGACATGCGGTACATGCCAACTGCCGAAACAGATGTGATAGCGGATGTTGTCCTCGGGAATGCCGCGCAGCGCATGGTTGAGCGCATCGACGCGCAGCTCCGCCCATTCGCGGTAGCGCGCGGGGCTCTGCTGCATGAGGTAGTCGTACATGTTGGCGAGCACCGCATCGTCGACTTGCAGGACGAGGCCCGCGTTATGGATCTCGAGATATTCCTCGCGCAGCGCGTCGGCGATGGCGAAGACGTAGTCACGCTCGGTGCCGTAGAACTCGTTCTCGGCGTCATAGCCGGTGCTGGCGGGCGCCACCGCCGTCAGAAAGCCTTCCTGCGCCTTGTTCGCGGCAAGTGCCGCCTTCAGGTCGCGGATGTTACGGCGGACGGCATCGTGGCCCGTGTACTGGATCGGCCCGACGCAGGCGTCGCCGGCCGAGCCCTTCACGCCGCGCGGGAATTCCGCTTCCATGAATTCACGGAAGCGCACGCGATCGCTGCCGAGCCAGACCGCTTCGTAGATCTTGTCCGGACGATGCTCGAACCCGCTCATGCGCTCGAGCACATAATTGGCCCAGCTCGACTTGCCGTATTCGCCGTCGTTCACGACATCCACGCCCGCTTCAAGCTGGCGCTTAACGACATCATTGGTGGCGATCCGCACGGCGTCGTAAAATTTCTGAACCTCGCCGGGATTGTCCTTGGCGCTCGCGGCGAGCTTCCGCAGTTCGGGCGTGCGGATGATGCTGCCGACATGGGTGGTGAGGATACGGTCGTCGCTGCGTCGCATAACGTGCTCCTTGAGAACGGTCAGGCGGCCTTGCGGCCCCATAATTCGCGGCTCGCGATGCGCGCGCCTTCGGCGAGCGCTTCGAGCTTTGCCCATTGGATCGACGGATGGACGCGGCGGACATGCGGCGACTGTGCGAAGCCGCAGTCGGTGCCGCCAAGCACGTTCTCGCGGCCGACGAGCTTGGCCACGCGCACAAGGCGCTCGGCGACGAGCTCCGGATGTTCGACCACGTTCGTCGAGTGGCTGATGACGCCAGGAATGAGCTTGCGGCCTGCCGGCAGCTTCGCGGTCTCCCACACGCGCCATTCATGTTCGTGGCGTGGATTGCCCATCTCGATGCAGTACGCGCCGGCTTTCACCTGCGTCACGAGATCGACGATGTCCTTCATCGGCACGTCCCCGACATGCGGCGTATTAAAGCTGCCCCAGCAGATGTGATAGCGCACCTTCTCCTCGGGAATGCCTTCGAGCGCATGATTGAGCGCATCGACGCGCACCTGCGCCCATTTGCGGAAGCCTTCGAGATTCGTGCTGCCGAACAGCAGGTCATAGACATAGGGGAGGAAGGCGTCGTCGATCTGCACATAGAGACCCGCATCGACAATCGTCTTGTATTCCTCGCGCAGCGCCTCGGCGACGGCGAAGATCGCCTCTTCGTCGTTCTTATAATACTCGTTCTTGAACATCGGCACCGCACTCGCAGGCGCCACCACCGGCAGGAACCCATCGACGTCGACACCCTTCAGCGATTGCTTGAAGATGTCGATGTCCTTTCGGAGCGCGGCCTGGCCGGTGTATTTCACCGGGCCGACGGTGAAGACCGTGCCGCGCTTCGGCAGTTTCTGGGTCGGGAAATACTCGGCGTAGAACTCCGGGAACAACTGGCGGTCGCGGCTGCCGCCCTGCGACTCGACAATCTCGCGCTCCTCGATGCCGCCAAGGCGGGCGAGCACATAGAAATTCCACGAGCGGAACTTGCCGAACTCGCCGTCGCTGACGATGTCGATGCCGGCCTGTTGCTGGCGGCGGACGACCTCGTTGATGGATTGCTGTAACAACTCGTCGAAGGCGGCCTGATTGACCTCGAGCCCCCGCTCCATTGCGTCGATATATTCGACGAGCTTCACCGGCCGCACGAGGCTGCCGACATGGGTGGTGAGAATACGATCAGCGTCGCGGGCCATTGTTCGCTCCCTCAATGCCAGAGTTCTTTGGTCGCGATGCGCGCGCCGCCGGCGAGCGCGCGCAGCTTCGCCCACATGATCTGCGGGTGAACACGGCGGGCGAACGGCCCCTGCGCGAAGCCGCAATCGGTGCTCGCAACCACGCGCTCGCGGCCAACGAGTTTTGCAAGGCGCACGATGCGCTCGGCGACCAGCTCGGGATGCTCGACGATGTTGGTGGCGTGGCTGACGAGGCCCGGAAGCAGATACTTGCCCTCGGGCAGCTTCACCGTCTCCCAGACGCGCCACTCGTGCTCATGGCGCGGATTGGCCATCTCCAGCGAATAGCCGCCGACATTCACGCGCAGCACGAGATCGACGATGTCCTTGAGCGCCACGTCGTTGGTGTGCGGGCCGTTCCAGCTTCCCCAGCAGATGTGATAGCGCGTGCGGTCCTGCGGCAGGCCCTTGAGCGCATGATTGAGCGCCTCGATGCGCAGCTCCGCCCATTTGCGGTATTCGGCGAGCGTCTTCGGCGGCACCATCACGTCATAGACGGAGGCGAGGAACGCGTCGTCGATCTGCGCGATCAGGCCGGCGTCGATCACGGCCTTGTATTCCTCATGCACCGCGTCGGCGATGGCGAAAAGCGCTTCTTCTTCCGACTTATAGAATTCGTCCGCGCGCTGCGGCACCACGCTCGCGGGCGCGACGAGCGGCATGAAGGCGTCCACCGCCCCGCTGCCTGCCACGCCGCGCTTGATGTCGTCGATGTCGCGCGCGATCAGCGCCTGGCCGGTGTATTTGATCGGGCCGGTCACGAACCACGAGCCGGTCTTGAAGGTCTTGCCCATGCCGACGAAGCCGTAATTCGCTTCGTATTCTTCATAGAATTCCGCGAAGTCGCGGCGGTCCTTGCCGGCGACGGCGGCCTTGAAACCGGGTGTTTTGTCGTGGCGCTCCTCGAATCCGCTCAGGCGGTCGAGGATGTAGCGCGACCAGCTGATCGACTTGCCGTACTCGCCGTCGCTGACGATGTCGATGCCGGCCTCGACCTGCTTCTTAACGATGTCCGCCACCGAACGGCGCAGGCACTCTTCATAGGCCTTGGCGTCGTAGGGTTTCCCCTCCTGCTGCTTCAGCACAAAAGCGAGCAGTTCGTCCGGACGAACCAGACTGCCGACATGAGACGTGAGAATGCGACCGGCGTTGCGGGCCATGGCATTTCTCCCTGTAGCGTGGTCTGTTTTGTCTTATTGGCCGGCACTGGCGCGAAACCGTGACGGCGGCTATAGTTATAAAATATAAGTAATTCGATTACAACGCAGATGGCAACGAGAAAAAAGCGTCCCGGAAAAAGGCGCCCCGCGGCTGCAGGGGCGGCGATCAACTACAAGCTGATGGATGCCTTCGCGGGCCACCTCACGCGTGTCGTGCAGGTGCGGCTGTTCCAGCTCTATTTCGAACGGCTCGGCCATCTCGGTGTCAGCCCGGGCGCGTTCGCGGTGCTGACCGCGATCTCTTCCAATCCCGGCATTCCGCATGGCGCGCTGAGCGACGTGCTGGCGGCGCACGGACCCAACATCACAAAGCTCGTGGACCGGCTGGTGCGCGAAGGCTGGGTCGAGCGTCACAAACTGCCGAACGACCGGCGCACCACCGGCCATTTCCTCACCGCAAGCGGCAAAGCGAAAACCGATGCGGTGCTCAAGGCCGGGCTCGCGCATGACAAGGACGCGACCTCTGCGCTCAGCGCAAAGGAGCGCGATGCGCTGCTCCGCCTGCTGGCGAAGCTCGACCGGGCGCTCGCGGCGGGTAGCCATCCCGGCTAGGCTGACGGCATGAAAGATTTTGCAGGCAAGACAGCCGTCGTCACGGGTGCCGCGTCCGGCATTGGGCTCGGGCTCGCGCGCACCTTCGCGCGGGCCGGCCTGTCGCTGGTGCTGTCGGATATCCACCGCGAACGACTGGATGCGGCGGTCGAGCAGGTGCGCGCGCTGGGCGCGAAGGCGGTCGCCGTGCCGGGCGACGTCTCGCAGCGCGCCGACGTGCAGAAAATCGCCGACACGGCGATGAACGAATTCGGCGGACTTCACATCGCCTGCAACAATGCGGGCGTCACGCTGCATGGCAAGCGGATCTGGGAGGTGACGGCCGAGGAATGGGACTGGATCGCGGGCGTGAACCTGCACGGCGTCATGCACGGCATCCAGATTTTCCTGCCGCTCATCCAGCGACATGACGGCGAAGGCCACATCATCAACACGGCGTCGATCGCAGGTTTCCAGGTCGCGCCGCACCGGCGCAGCGGCGCCTACGCCGCGACGAAATTCGCAGTGGTGGCGCTCACAGAATCCCTATGGAACGACCTGCGCGAGACACCGGTCGGCGTCTCGGTGCTGGCGCCTGCGGCCGTCCGGACGCGCATCTATCAATCGAATGAGAGCCGCCCTGCCCGCTATGGCGGGCCGTATGAGACCGCCTCGCTCAACCCGCTCCAGCAGGAGCTTGAACACGGACTCGATCCCGACACGGTCGGCGACCGCGTGATGCGCGCGATCCACGACCGCGAGCTTTACATTTTCACGCATATGCAGACGAAGGATTGGCTGCTCGCGCGGCATAAACGCATCGTCGATGCCTTCGATGCATGCGAAGCATGGATCGGCGAAAATCCCGGCGAGCGCAGCGCTGCACAGGTCAGCGCGCCGGTGATCGAAGGCAAGCAATGAAGTTTTCCTATTTTCACCTGATGCCCTGGACGGGTCTCGACGAGGCGCCGGGCCAGTGGCCCGCGAGCAACCGGTCGTTCGACCCCGCCCGCGGCAAAGAGCTCTACGACTCGTACATCGACACGATGGCGTTCGCCGAAAGTTGCGGCTTCGACTGGGTCGGCTGCAACGAGCACCATTTCAGTCCCTACGGGCTGATGGCGAACTGCAACCTCGTCGGCTCCGTGCTCGCGCACAAGACGAAGTCGATCAAGCTCGCCATGCTCGGCAACCTGATCCCGCTCCTGAATCCGATCCGGGTTGCAGAAGAATACGCGATGATCGACGTGATGAGCGGCGGGCGGCTCGTCGCCGGACTCATCCGCGGCGTGCCGCATGAATACATCGCCTACAACATCGTGCCGGGCGAATCCCGCGAACGGCTGCGCGAGGCGACCGCGCTCATCATCAAGGCATGGACCGAGCCCGAGCCGTTCGGCTGGGAGGGTGAGTTCTACCAATTCCCGTCGGTTTCGATCTGGCCGAAGCCGATGCAGAAGCCGCATCCGCAGATTCTGATGTCAGCGAGCAACGAGGAGTCAGCGGAGTTCGCCGGTCAGCATCGCGCCATGATGGGCATGACGCTGATCGCGGACCTCAAGATCGCGCAGCGCTGCATCAATGTGTATCGCGACACGGCCCGCGCACACGGCAAGGAGACGACGCCCGACGACATCCTGATCGGCCAGAACACGATGATCGCCGAGAGCGACGAGGAAGCGAAGGAACTACTCGCAGGCGGCCTCAACTACTTCCACAAGGTGCTGATGCACTCGATCCGCGACGCCATGCGGCTCGTGGTGCAGAAATCGCGCTTCTTCGCGCAGGAGCAATATGGCGAGCGCTTCGTGAACCGGCTCGCGACGCTGAACGCGCGCTCGATCGACGAAATGATCGAGGCGGGATCGGTGCTGTGCGGAAGTCCGAAGACCGTGATCAAGCAGATGAAGCGCATCCAGGGCGAGCTCGGCAACGGCCGGTTCAACATGAACATGAAGATCGGCAACATCCCGGACGCCGCCGTGCGCCGGAGCATGGAGCTTTTCCGCGACGAAGTGCTGCCGGAAGCGGCGGGGATGTAATGCCAAACTTCGTGCAGGAAACCGCCAAACTCTCCACCGGCACCGTCACTTATTTGAAAGGCGGCAGCGGGCCGGCGATCCTGCATTTGCATAGCGCGCTCGGCCCTCGCGTGTCGCCGGCGCTGGAGGCGCTCGCGGCGCGGCACACGATCTACATACCGACCTTGCCGGGTTTCAACGGCACGGCGGCGCATGACGGCATGACGACGATGAAGGACCTCGCGGGTGTCGCCGCCGCGTTCGTCGAGAAGGCTATCGGCAAGAACTGCGATGTGGTCGCGGAGTCGTTCGGCGGCTGGGTCGCGATGTGGCTCGCGGTCTCGCGCCCCGACCTCGTCGATCAACTGGTGCTCGAAGCACCCGGCGGAATGCGCACGAAGGGAGTCGGCGGCCTGCCGCCGGACCCGGCCGAGCGCGACCGGAAGATTCACGCTATCGCCGAACGCATGCCGAAAGATGCGCGCTACGCGGAAGTCCTGCCGGGCAATTTCAAGGCGGCCGCGGGCTTCAGCGGCGGCGAAACGCTCGACGCGGAACTTCTGAAACTTCTGCCGTCGATCAAGGCCCGCACGCTGCTTCTGTTTGGCACCAGGGATGAAGTGACTCCGGCCGATGATGTCGGCCGCCGTCTCAAGGCGGGCATCCCGAGCGCGCATCTCAGCTATATCTACAACGCCGCGCACGCCGTCGAATTCGACCAGCCTGAGCGCGTGGCGCGGCTCGTCGGCGCGTTCCTGGAACGTGGCGAAGCTTTCGTGGTGCGTACGGCCGACGTCGCCTGACTGGCGCGCGGCGGAGCGGGTGATAAGCTCTCGGCATGACCCACATCCTGCATCGACAGATCAAGGGCGAACTGCCCGTCGCCGCGAGCGGCCACGGCGTTCATATCCGCGACGCGCAAGGCCGCGACTATATCGACGCCTCCGGCGGCGCGGCCGTCTCCTGCCTCGGGCACGACCATGCCGACGTGAAGGCCGCGATCCGCGAACAGCTCGACAAACTTCCCTACGCGCATACGAGCTTCTTCACGACGCAGGTCGCCGAAGACCTCGCCGACAGACTGATCGCCGACGCGCCCAAGGGACTGAGTCACGTCTATTTCGTGAGCGGCGGCTCCGAAGCTGTCGAGGCCGCGCTCAAGATGGCGCGACAGTATTTCTACGAGCGCGGCGAGAAGCAGCGGCGTTATTTCATCGCGCGGCGGCAGAGCTATCACGGCAATACGCTCGGCGCGCTCTCGACGGGCGGCAATCTCGCGCGTCGCGAGATGTTCGCGCCGATCCTGATCGAGACGCATCACATCGAGCCCTGCTTCGCCTACCGGCACAAGCGCACGGATGAGAGCGACGAGGCTTACGGCAAACGCGCCGCCGACGCGCTCGAAGACAAGATCAAGGAACTCGGCGCGGAGAATGTGATCGCCTTCGTCGCGGAGACTGTCGTCGGTGCGACGGCCGGCGCGGTACCGCCGGCACCCGGTTACTTTAAACGCATCCGGGAGATATGCGACCGCAATGGCATCCTGCTCATTCTCGACGAAGTGATGAGCGGCATGGGCCGCACCGGCACGCTGCATGCCTGCGAGCAGGAAGGGATCGCGCCCGATCTCATGACGATCGCAAAGGGCCTTGGCGCGGGCTATCAGCCGATCGGCGCGACGCTCCTCAGCCAGAAAATCTTCGACGCTTTCAAGAACGGCTCCGGCTTCTTCCAGCACGGCCACACCTATATCGGCCATCCGCTCGCCTGCGCGGCGGCGCTCGCGGTGCAAAACGTGATCAAGCGCGACCGTCTTCTCGATAATGTGAAGGAGATGGGCGCGCGGCTGACCCGCCGTCTTTCGGAGCGCTTCGGCAACCATCCTTTCGTGGGCGACATCCGCGGACGCGGTCTGTTCCAGGCCATCGAGATCGTTGCCGACCGGTCGAGCAAGACGCCGCTCGATCCGGCACGGAAAACCCATGCCCGGATCAAAAAAGAAGCGATGGCGCGCGGATTGCTGGTTTATCCGGCTGGCGGCACAGCCGACGGTATCGCGGGCGATCATGTGCTGATCGCCCCGCCCTTTATCGCGGATGCCACCGTGATCGATCAGATCGTGGAACGGCTGGGTGATTCCGTCGACGCGGCTACCGCCGATTCCGTATGACGGTCCCGATTCTCTGGGCTAGCCTATTGGGCAGGACGGCGGGGCCAGCCTCCGCCCAACCTAAAGGGAGAGAGACAACATGCATGTTCGTTTCGGAATTTTCGGCGCGGCGCTGGCGCTCGGCCTGACGGCGTTTGCAAGCCCGGGCGCGGCCCAGCAGAAGTTCGTCACCATCGGCACCGGCGGCGTGACCGGCGTCTATTATGCGGTCGGCGGCGCGATCTGCCGCCTCCTCAACAAGGATCGCGCCAAACACGGTATTCGCTGCTCGGTGGAATCGACCGGCGGCTCGGCCTTCAACATCAACACGATCCAGGGCGGCGAGCTCGACTTCGGCATGGCCCAATCGGATGTCGCCTTCAATTCGATCAAGGGTGAAGGCCAGTACAAGGGCAAGGCGTTCGCGGATCTCCGCTCGGTCTATTCCGTGCATCCGGAGCCCTTCACCGTGCTCGCACGCAAGGAAGCGAACATCGCAAAGTTCGAGGACTTCAAGGGCAAGCGCTTCAACGTCGGCAACCCGGGCTCGGGCACGCGCGCCTCGATGGAGCAGTTGCTCGGAGCACTCGGCTGGAAGCTCTCCGACTTCTCGCTCGCCTCGGAACTCAGGGCCGACGAGCACGGACCTGCGCTCTGCGACAACAAGATCGACGGCTTCTTCTACGCGGTCGGCCATCCGTCGGCGAACATCCAGGACCCGACGACGACCTGCGCCGCGCAGCTCGTCTCGCTGACGGGACCCGCCGTCGACAAGCTCGTCGGGCAGTATCCCTACTACGCGCGGGCCACGATCCCGGGCGGCATGTACGCGAACAATCCCAAAGCGGCGGAAACCTACGGCGTGCTCGCCACGCTCGTAACCTCGGCCAAGGTGCCGGACGCTTCGGTCTATGAACTCGTGAAGGCGACGTTCGAGAACTTCGACGAGTTCAAGAAACTTCACCCGGCTTTCGCCAATCTCAAGCCGGAAGAAATGATCAAGAACGGCCTGTCCGCGCCGCTGCACCCGGGCGCCGAGAAATACTACAAGGAAAAAGGCTGGCTGAAGTAATCTGACGAACGGCGGGGCGCGAAAGCGCCCCGCTTGCGTTCTTACGGCGGGAGGGCGGCGTGCATACCAAACAGGAAGCGCAGAACGTCGATCTCGAACAACTTGTCGCGGAGCATGACACCGGCGGGCGCAAGCCGACGGGGCTCGCCGCGCAGATCGTGCTCTGGGTCGCGATCGCCTGGTCGCTGTTCCAGCTCTGGTACGCCTCCCCGCTGCCCTTCATGGTCGGCTTCTTTGTCTTCAACGACACGGAGGCGCGCGCGATCCATCTCGGCTTCGGATTGTTCCTCGCCTACACGGCCTATCCGGCGTTTCGCTCCTCGCCGCGCCGCTATATCCCGGTCGCCGACTGGGTACTGGCGCTCGCCGGCGCCTTCGCGGGCTCGTACCTCTTCCTGTTCTACAACGAAATCGCGCTCCGGCCCGGCCAGCCGAACACCATGGACCTCGTCACCGCGGGCGCGGGCATGCTGCTGCTGCTTGAAGCCACGCGCCGCTCGCTCGGCATTCCGATGGTGCTCGTGGCCGGCTTCTTCATTTTCTTCACGTTCGCCGGGCCGTACATGCCCGACGCGCTCCTGCACAAGGGCACGTCGCTCTCGCGCTTTCTCACGCACCAGTGGCTCGTGACCGAAGGCGTATTCGGCGTCGCGCTCGGCGTCTCGACGAGCTTTGTGTTCCTGTTCGTGCTGTTCGGCACGCTTCTGGAGAAGGCGGGCGGCGGCAACTGGATGATGCAGCTCTCGATCGCGCTGCTCGGGCACCTGCGCGGCGGCGCGGCCAAGGTCGCGGTCGTCTCATCCGCGATGAACGGCATCGTATCGGGCTCGTCGGTCTCGAACGTCGTGACCGGCGGCATCTTCACGATCCCGATGATGAAGCGCTCGGGACTGTCGGGCGTGAAGGCCGGCGCGATTGAAGCCTCGTCCTCGATCAACGGCCAGATCGTGCCGCCGGTCATGGGCGCGGCCGCCTTTCTCATGGTCGAGTATGTCGGCATTCCCTATGTGGAGATCATCAAGCACGCGGCGCTGCCGGCGGTCATCTCCTACATCGCGCTCTTCTACATCGTGCATCTGGAGGCGGTGAAAACGGGCGCGCAGCCTATCGAGCGGCAGACTCGGCCGCTCAAGACGCGGCTCCTGCGAACCGGCCTCGGCCTCACCGGCACCATCGCCGTCGTGTGCGGACTCTATTTCGGCATCGAAGCCGTGCGCGCGGTGGCGGGCGCGGCGGCGTCCCTGATCCTGCTTGCCGGCGGCCTTGCCGTCTATTTCTGGACGCTCTGGTATGCGGCGCAGCACGCCGATCTCGCTATCGACGATCCGAACGCGCCGATCATCCACCTGCCGCTTGCCTGGGACGTGGTGCGCACGGGAATCGATTTTCTCATCCCCATCGGCGTGCTGCTGTGGTGCCTGACCGTTGAAATGATGTCGCCGGGCCTCTCGGCCTTCTGGGCGACGGTCACGATCCTCGGCATCGTCTTCACGAGAAAGCCGATTCTCGCCCTGTTCCGCGGCGGAGCGATTCCGCCCGCCGCCGCCGAAGCCGTGGCCGACGTGTTCGACGGGCTCGCTGTCGGCGCGCGCAACATGATCGGCATCGCGGTCGCGACCGCCACCGCCGGAATCGTCGTCGGCACGGTGACGCTCACCGGACTCGGCCTCATGATGACCGAGTTCGTCGAGTTCGTGTCAGGCGGCAACGTCATCGTCATGCTTCTGATGGTCGCGCTCATCTCGCTGATCCTCGGCCTCGGCATCCCGACGACCGCGAACTACATCCTCGTCGCAACGCTGATGGCGCCGGTCGTCGTGGAACTCGGCGCACAGGCCGGGCTCGCGATCCCGCTGATCGCGGTCCACATGTTCGTGTTCTACTTCGGCATTATGGCGGACGTCACGCCGCCGGTGGGGCTCGCGTCCTTCGCGGCGGCAGCGATCTCGAAAGAAGACCCGCTCGCGACCGGCCTGCAAGGCGCGGTCTATTCGCTGCGCACGGCGATCCTGCCCTTCGTCTTCATCTTCAATCCTGAAATCCTGCTGATCGACATCCAGGGCTGGTTGCACGGTTTCTGGGTGGTCTTCATCTCGACGGTGGCGATCCTCCTGTTCGCGGCGGCGAGCATGAACTGGTTCATGACCAAGAGCCGCATCTGGGAATCGGCGGTGCTGCTGCTCTGCTGCTTCGCGCTGTTCCGGCCGGCTTTCTTCCTCGACTTCTTCTATCCGCCGACCGTGGAACTCCCCGGCGCCCAGCTCCTCGAAAAAGTGGCGCAGGCACCCGCCAACCAGCGCATCGCCATCGTGGTCGAGGGTATGAACATCGAGGGCGAGAACGTGCGCAAGACCGTGAGCATCCCGCTCGGCGACCCGCAGGAGCCGCGGCTGCGGCTGCGCACCTTGGGCCTCGGCGTGGCGCCCGCGGGCGACAAGGTGACGATCACGAACGTGGCCTTCGGCTCCTATGCCAAGCGCATCGGCCTTGACGTGGGTTACGAGGTGGTCGGCGTGCTGCAACCGACGGAGCGTCCGTCGCGCGCGATCCCGGCTATTATCGCGCTTCTGATCGCGGGCGGAATCGCCGCGCTGCAACTCGCGCGCAAGCGCCGGTCGGAGCCAGCAAAAGCGGCGGCCTAGCCCATCTGCTGCGGCAGGAAGAGAACGATCCACGGGAAGAGCACGAGGATCGCGAGCCGGATGATATCGACGACGATGAAGGGGAAAATGCCCCGGTACATCGTGGTCATCGGGATGTCGCGCGCCACCGACTGGATCACGAACAGGTTCATGCCGATCGGCGGCACGATCAGCCCTAGCTCGACGACGACGACGACGATGATCCCGAACCAGACCGGGTCGTAGCCGAGCGATATGACGAGCGGAAAGAAGATGGGGATCGTGAGCAGGATCATTGCCAGTTCGTCGAACACTGCGCCGAGCAGGATGTAGAAGATCAGGATCAGCGTCATCACGCCGATCGGCGGAAAGTTAAATGCCTTGATCGTCTCGAGGACGGATTCCGGTGCGCCGGTGAGATTGATGTAGTTCGAGAAGATCAGCGCGCCGACGAGCACAGTCATGAGCATTGCGGTCGTGCGCGCGCTGTCGAAAAGAATGCGAATCAGATCGCGAACGCCGAGCGAACGCCGCAGGAGCGCGGCAACAAAGGCGCCGGCCGCGCCGATCCCTGCTGCTTCGGTAGGCGTGAATACACCGAGATAAATGCCGCCGATCACGACCAGAAAAAGCGCAAGCACCATCCAGACATTGCGCAGCGCGAGAAAGCGGTCGGGCCACGATACGCGCGGGCCGGCAGGTCCCGCCTCGGGGTCGAACGTGATGTATGCGTAGATCGCGACGATATACAGGAAGATCGCGAGTATGCCGGGTATAATGCCCGCGATGAACAGATGGCCGATGCTGGTCTCGGTCAGGCTGCCGTAGATGACCATGATAATGGACGGCGGAATCAGAATTCCGAGCGTGCCGCCGGCGGCAATCGATCCCGCGGACAACGCCGGCGAGTAACCGAAACGGCGCATGGAGGGAAGCGCGACGGTCGCCATCGTGGCCGCTGTCGCAATCGAGGAGCCGCACACGGAAGCAAAGCCGCCGCAGGCAAGAATCGTCGCCATGGCGAGGCCGCCGCGCCGATGCCCGATGAAGGCGTTCGACGTGTTGTAAAGATCGCGCGACAAGCCTGAATGGTTGACGAAGTTGCCCATCAGGATGAAAAGCGGCAGCACCGACAGGCTGTAGTTCGACAGCGTGTCCCAGGTGACCTGCGCTACCATGGCGGCGGCCGAGTTAGCGCCGTTCAGGATGGCGAAGGCGACGAGGCCGATGAGGCCCATCGCGAAGCCGAGCGGCACGCCGAAAAAGAGAACGGCGAACAGGATGCCGAACGCAATGAGGGTCTGGGTCATTGCCGCGCGCCCCGCCGCGGGGCGATCAGCGCCTCGACGACTTGGATCAGTCCGGCGACGGCGCAAAGCGCAACCGCCGCGGCGCCGCCATAGGCGAAGGGCGCAATCGGGATGCGGGAGGTCGCCGTCGTGTCGCCGAAGGCACTGAAGCGGCCGGCCAGAATATAAAGCCGCCAGGCGAGATAGGCCGAGCAAACCATGATGACCGCGGCGATGATCGTGTTGCGCGCCACGCCGAGCGCGCCGGTGAAGGCGTTCTCGAACAGGCCGACGGTGATGTGCTCGCCGCGCCGCGTGACGGACGGGAGTGCGGCAAACAACAGGGACGCCATCAGGAGTTGGGTCAGTTCATAGGCGCCCTGGAGCGGGGAGTTGAACAGATAGCGTCCCAGGACGTCGATGGTCGTGACCGACATCATCGAAAACAGAATGGCGGCCGCGAGCACACCGAGGGCGGAGTCGGCCCAGCGCGACAGGCTTGCCGCCACCCGATACTCGGGTTCGGGCCGCCTCAGATTATCGATGTCGGACATGCCCCCTGCCCCATCCGACGAAAATGGCCGGCCGGCCGCAACGCGGCCGGCCGGTTTTCAATCGGATCAGTTCGTGGCCTTCAGCTTGGTCAGCTCTTCGCGATACATCTTGAGCGCGGCCGGGCCGTCGACGCCGAGGGACTTCGCGTCCTTCAGCCACTCGTCTTCCAGAAAGGCGGTCTTGGCCTTGATGTCGGCGAGGAACTTCTCGTCGGCGTTGACGCGCTTCACGCCCGCCTTCTCCATCGCCTCGATGCCTTCCTTGTCGGCCTGGTCCCACGCACGGGCGTGGATGCGAACGAGGTTCTCGCCGGAAACCGACATCAGCGCCTTCTGGTCCTCGGCCGAGAGCTTGTCGAACGCCGCCTTGTTCATCACCACCGCCCATGCCGAGCTGTAGAGGCCGCCCGGCACGATGGTCTGCGCCTTCACGCTGCCGTCGAGCTTGAAGACCTTGAAGGCTTCCGACGGGAAGAACACGCCGTCGGCGACACCCTTGGAGAGAATGTCATGCACTTCGGTGGCGGGCGCGGCGACGTTCACGCCGCCAAGCGCCGGATTGATTTTATCGATAATGCCGCCGCCGACGCGCATCTTCTTGCCCTTGAAGCCGTCGGTGGTGGTGATCGGATCGCGGCTCATGATTGTGCCGGGGCCGTGGGTGAAGACGGCGAGAACAACGACGCCCTTGTGCTCGTTGGCCTTGGCGAAAAACTTCTCGTGCACGCGCCAGTAAGCGACCGAGCGCTGCATGGCGGTGTCGCCGGCGAAGGGCAACTCGCCGATGCTCGGCAGCTTGAAGCGGCCCGGCGTGTAGCCGTGAACCGCGGCGACGATGTCGGCGATGCCTTCGAAGGCGAGGTCGTATTGACGGACCGGCGCGCCGAGTGATGCCGGCGGCGTTTCAATCTTCACGCGGCCGTTTGTTGCCTTTTCCACTTCGGCAATCCACGGACGAATTGCCAGCACGAGCTGGTTATGCGCGGGTGGAAGCCAGTTGTTGTATTTGAGAACCGTCTGGGCGTTCGCATTGTCTCCCGAACCCGCCAACGCCGCGGCGGCAACGATCAACGACATCCAGCGCCATTGAGACATGGCTTTCCTCCTCCCATGAACCGGTGATTGCCCGGAAAATTCTTATTCGTGCCCGGCCCTGACAGGACCGGGATTGTTATGGACTATATCGTTAGTTGTGACGCTGTACACCCGGACCTTGGACCGATTCTGCCGCGATTTTCAGCGCCGACCGGCGGCGACCACGTCCGCCAGTTGCTTCAGCCCACCCTCGAAAATCCGGGAGAAAATGCCCTCGACCATCTCTACCGGCGCGCCCTTGGGCTCGAATTCGCAGGTCCAGTGCACGGTCGACTGGCCGGGACCACGATCCTTGACCGTCATGGTCGCCTTGTGGCGACCGACCGGCACCGCGCTTTCGATGATGCTGTAGCTGACGCGACGCGCGGCGTTGTCGTGCTCAAGCAAATCTTCGACCACGGTGCCACCGACCTTGAGATAAAGCGTGCGCCGCTTCCCGCCTTCGCTCAGTTCGCTCCGCTCAACGCCCGCGTTCCAGTTCGGCAAGCCATTGAAGTCGCCGACAATCGCCCAGACGTCGCTTGCGGATGCCGGCAGGTCGATGATCTTGGTGACTGAACCGCTCATGTCCGCTCCGCGCCTGCCGCTACATTTCGATGATGAGATAATCTTCTTCGACCGCGACGGAGAAGGTCTCGGCCACATATGGTCCCTTCACCAGTTCCTCGCCGGGCTCGACCTTCACCTGAAACGCGCGGACCTTGATGGACTTCGGATCGCACCACGACTGGCCGGTGCGGATATCGAATTCCCAGCCGTGCCACGGACAGCGTACGAACTCGCCCTTGCGCTCGATCCGGTATTTGCCCGGCCCATCGGAGAGGACGATGCCCGTGATCATGCCGGCGCAAAGCGGACCGGCCTCGTGCGGGCAACGGTTGGAGATCGCGAAATATTCGCCGTCGATGTTGAACAGGCCGACCTCGCGGCCTTTCACTTCAACGACTTTATGCTCGCCGGGCTTCAGCTCGGCGGCCTTCGCTACAACATGACGACTCATTGATAGCTGTAAACCGCCTTCGCATTGTCGCGGAAGACCATCGCCTTCTGTTCCGGCGTCAGGTGGAACTTGAAGGCGTGGCGCGGATGGTCGAAGTCCCAATGCGGATAGTCGCTTGAGAAGATGAGACGGTCCCAGCCCAGCCAATCGATGATCTCGCCGAGATGCTCAGGCTTCACCGGCTCCTCGATGGGCTGCGTGGTGAACCAGAAATGATCGCGCAGATATTCGGTCGGCCTGCGCTTGAGTGAAATCTCCGAGCGCATGCGCTCCCAGTGCTTGTCCATGCGCCAGCCGAGCGCGGGCGCCCAGGTGAACCCGCCCTCGATCAGCACGACCTTGAGCTTCGGGAAGCGGTCGAACACACCCTCAAAGATGAGACTCGTGACGACGCCCTGCATGGCGGTGAAAAAGCTGTAATGCTCCTGCATGTAATAAGTCGGCCAGCCGGACGGCGTGGACGGATGTCCGCCGCTGAAGCCGGCGGAATGCAGACCGAGCGGCAGATTGTTGCGCTCGGCCGCTTCATAGATCGGCCAGTAGCGGCGATGCCCGATCGGATCGCTCGCGCGCGGCGAGAAGATCACCTGCACAAAACGGCGGTCGGCGGCGCGGCGGTCGATCTCGGCTGCCGCGAAGGCGGCGTCTTCCTGCGGCACGACGATGCCGGCGCGCAAGCGCGGCTCGGGCTTCACCCAGGTTTCGATCTGCCAGTCGTTGACTGCGTTCGAAAGTGCTGCGGCAAAATCCAGATTGCGCTCTTCCATGCCGCCGCGTGAAAGCGCGACAAGGTTGCCGTACTCGACGCCGTTCGCATCGAGATGCTGCGTCTGCATCAGCTTGAGGTCGGAGCCCGGAGGGCCGTTCTCCGGAAACGCATCGACGCGCATACCGCTCGCCATCATGCGCGGATAGGGAAGCTGGCCGGTCAGGCCCTGACGCAAATGCTCGCCGTAGGTGAGCAGATGCTCGCGCCAGCGCACGGGCAGAAACGGGTACAAATCCGAAAGCTGACGGAAGGCCGGATGAATGTCGCCGTCAATGAAGCTGAGCTTCTGCGCGGCGCGCACGTCGCGAACGGGAATGTTCATGGAACCTGCTCCTCGTTCTTCTTACCTTGCGGCATGATCCTTACCGAAAACCGGCTTCCACTTTTCGGGGATCAGGCCCGGCATTATCACTTGAATCGCCGGCCTCGCGCAAACGCGGGTAGGTCTCCAACGCATTGTTTATCAAAAGGTTGCCCCAGGACGCGGCGGGCAAGCCTTCGGGCAGCGCGTCTTCGCCGTCGAACTGCCAGTGCGGATAATCGGTGGAGAACAGCAACATGCGGTCGGAGCCGATGTGATCGAGTATCCGCGCCATAGTGGCGGGATCGTCCTTCGGCGCGTCCACCGGTTGCAGCGTCAGCCGCACATGCTCTGCGACGATCTCCGCCGGGTTGCGATCGATCCACGGCACTTCGGTGCGCACGCCGCGCCATTCCTTGGCGGTGCGCCACAGCAAGCTCGGGAGCCATGTAAATCCGGATTCCGCCAGCACCAGTTTCAGCTTCGGATACTTTTGAAAGACGCCTTCGGCGAGGAAGCTCACCACCTGCCCCTCGAAGGCGGCGGACTGCACAACGTAATCCTCGACGCGGTGCGACGGCCAACCGGACGGCGTCGGCGCCCAACGATAAGTGCTGCCGGCATGTACGCAGAGCGGCAAGCCATGGCGCTCGGCAGCCTCATAGATCGGCCAGTAGATGCGCTTGCCGAGCAGCATGTCGCCCATCACGGGCAAGAGCACCTGCACGAAACGGCGATCCTTCGCGACGCGCTCGACCTCCGCCGCGGCGAGCGCGGGATTGTGCGGCGGCAGAAGGATCGAGGCGCGCAGGCGCGGCTCGGGATCGAGCAGATTCTTCGCCGTCCAGTCATTGACCGCCGAGCAGATCGCCGCCGACATATCCTCGTTGAAGAGCGCGATCGCGCCGTGCAGCATGTTGCAGATCGCAAAGCGCAGCTTGAACGGATCGAGCAGCTTCGAGCGGATCAGGTCGACTCCGCCGCCCGGCCTGCCCTCGGGCGTCCGCCAGTCGGGACGGCCGGAGAGCGGCGAGTTCGGCGGATAGCTCGTGAGATTGAAGGCGAGCCGGTCGATATGCCGGTTCTCGAACTGGTCGCGCCAGTAATCGGGCAGATACGGCACGAGTTCGGTCATGCCCGGCTGGCCGGGATGAATGTCGCAATCGATGGCGCCTGACAGCGGTAGTTTCATGTCTGCGAGTGCCGGCCCGCGGCCGGACCTAGATCTGCATGTCGCGTTCGGTCGGACGCCAGGCGTTGACGCGCTTGTCGAACTGAACGAGGACGGCGTTGATGGCCAGCACCAGCGCGGTCGCGACGACGATGCCGGCGAACACGCCGGTCGAGTCGAAATTCTGGCGCGAGTACTCGATCAGGAAGCCCAGACCGGCGTCGCCGACCAGAAACTCGCCGATGATCGTGGCGCTGACGGCGCGCGGCAACGCGATCTTGAGCGAGGCGATGAAAAAGGACACCAGCGAGTTCCAGATCACTTCGCGCGAAATCCGGGATTCGCTCGCGCCGACGACCCGCGCCATGTTCACGAGGCGGCGGTCGACGTCGCGGATGCCGGCGAAGACGGCGATGAATACCGGGTAGAAGACAAGCAAGCCGACGAGCCAGAGCTTCGGCGCGTCGTCGATGCCGAACCAGAGAATAAAGAGCGGCACGAGCGCGTATTTCGGCACGCCGACGGACGCCATGATGTAGGGCTCGATAGCCGCGGTCAGGCGCGGCAGGCGGCGCAGCACGAACGGCAGCGCGACACCGAAAAAGCATCCGATGGCGAAGCCGATCGTCGCCACGCGCAGCGTCTCATAAATATGGTGCAGCAGCACACCCGAGAGGGTGTCGGCCACAATGCGCTGGGCAACGAGCCAGGGGTCGGCAACATAGATCGGTCCGGCGCGGTCGGCGCCAATCTTCCACACGATCAGCAGCAGCACGACGAGCGCAATCCGCCCCGCGGTCACGGCGTATTGACGCCATTTGACCTTGGACGGCTCGGCCAGCTCGAGCGTGCTGTCGTGGATCGTCATTGCACCTGGGCCCTGATGCGCTGGTAAAGCGTGCCGAAATTCGGATGAGTCATGATGCCGCGAATGTCGCGCGGCCGCGGAATGTCGATCTCATGCTCGCCGGCCACCTTGGCGGGCGCGCGGGAGAGCACGAGCGTGCGGTCGCCGAGCGCGATCGCCTCGCCGATGTCGTGGGTGACGAAGACAATGGTCTTGCGGCCCATTTCCCAGAGGCGGAGCAGGTCTTCCTGCAAGACCGCGCGCGTCTGCGCATCGAGCGCGCCGAACGGCTCATCCATCAGAATGACCGGCGGATCGTAAACCAGCGTGCGGATGAGCGAAGCGCGCTTCCTCATTCCGCCCGACAATTCGTGCGGATAGTGGTTCTCGAAGCCAGCAAGGCCGACATGGCGGATCAACTCGGCGGCACGAGCGCGGGTTTCATCGTTGAGGCGGCCCTGCACGGTGAGAGGAAACAGCACGTTCTGCAGCGTCGTCCGCCACGGCAGCAGATTGTCTTCCTGCGTCACATAGCCTATGCGGCAGGACAGGCCGGGATTGAGCGACTTCGGATCGTTGATCGGAGCGGACTCCGACTTGAACAACACCTGCCCGCCGCTCGCCGTGTCGATCTGGGCGATCATGTTCAGGAGCGTCGTCTTGCCCGAGCCGGACGGGCCGACGATGGTAAGAAACTCGCCGTCGCGCACCGAGAAGCTCAGTCCCTGAATGACCCACAGCGACGAATCGCGGCCCTCGCGCGAGGCGAAGCGCTTGCTGAGATCGCGGACTTCAAGAAGCGGTTGTGCGGACATGATCAGGCACTCGTCTGGTTTTTGATGTCGCCGGCCGGGCGCCAGCGCAACAGGCGGCGCTCGAAGAAATCCACCGCGCCGTTGCAGATGAATACAATGATCGTCACCGCGATCAGGGCGGTGAACACGCCGATCGTGTCGAAATTCATGGCGCTGAGCTGCACGAGGTAGCCGAGACCGCGATTGGAGGAGATGATTTCCGCCACGACGGCGCCGCCGATCGAATACGGCATGGCGATGCGGAAGCCGGTGAACACATACGGGACGGCGCCGGGGAACACGATATGACGGGCCACGTCGCGCTCGTTCGCGCCCGCAACCTGCGCCATTTGCACGAGCTTGGCGTCGAGCGCGCGGACGCCGGCGAGCGCGCTGAAATAGACGATGAAGAAGACGGTGATCGCCACCAGCGCGATCTTCGACTCGATGCCGATGCCGAACCACAAAATAAAGAGTGGCGCGAGCGCGAGCTTCGGCGCGCCGTAGCCGCCGACCATGAACGGATCAAGGATCGCGGTTGCAATCGGCAGCCGGCGCAACAGGAACGGCAGCAGAACCGCCGGGATCGCGCCGATGATGAAGCCGATGACGGCTTCGGCGAGCGTGAAGGACGCGTGATGAAGAATGGTGCCATGCACCACGCCGTCATAGAGGCGGACGACGACGCCCCAGGGCGAGCCGATCCAGTAGGTGCCGAGCCACATGCTCAGCACCTGCCAAATCGCGAAAATAAGAACGAGCACGAGGAGTTGATCGCCGCGGCCGCGCAACATGCCCGCGACGCGAGATTGCGCGCCACCTTCGTCGGCAATCTGACTCTGTCCGAGCGAGGCCATTTCCTCTCCAGAACACGGCGCCATTTGCAGGCGCTTCGATCGTTACTCGTGCGTCGTTAGTGCCGGGTAGTAGCCGCAAACGGCAGGCGTCACTACTCCCAAAATTGGCCAAACACCTTTTCCGGATGTGCGCGTTGTCGCGCCAGACGCATCCTGCTAAACCCTTCCAATCCTAAAAGATAATTCGGGAGGACGAAATGTTCAAACGGCTGTTCGCACTTGCAGCAGCGACCGGTTTGGCGACCGGCTTTGCCACTGGCGCCGCCAAGAGCCAGGATATCGATGTCATCCTCGCGCTTCCGGCGCAAACGCTCACCTTCACCACCGCTTTCGTCGCGGAAGACATGGGCTTCTTCAAGAAGGAAGGCCTGAATGTCACCGTGCGTAACCTCGTCGGCGTCGCCTCGCCGAACGCGGTGCTCGCGGGCAGCGCCCATTTCACGGTCGGCACCGGCCCCGTGTATCTGCGCGCCGCTGCGCAGGGCCAGAAGTTCTACGCCATCGCCAACATGATCGACCGCATGATGGTCGAAATGGTGCTGCGCAAGGACGTGGCCGACAAGGTCGGTATCACCGAGAAAATGCCCGCCACGGAGCGCGCCAAGCGCCTGAAGGGCCTGACCATCGGCATTCAGGGCGTCGGCAGCATCGTGCACGCGTGGGAACGCTATGTCGTCGCGTCGGCCGGTCTGGACGTGGAGAACGACGTTCGCATCGCGCCCATGGACCCGCCGGCCATGCTGCCGGCCATGGAGAACAAGGCGATCGACGGCTACACGACCTCGATGCCGTTCACCACGGCCGCGACCGTCTCTGGCAAGGCCGTGATGGTCCGGAGTTCCGTGACGGACGCTCCCGAGTTACTGCCGTTCGCCTACGCCCTCGTCTACACGGTGCCGGAGACGTGCCAGAAGAACCGCGAGATGTGCGCGCGCATGGCGCGGGCTTTCGCGGCCGCGGGCAAGATGGTGCAGGAGCAGCCGCAGAAGGTGTTCAACGAGGTGCTGAAGAAGCGCTTCGCGAAAATGGACCCCGAGCTCCTGAAGGCCGCCTGGGGCCCGACACAACTCGCGCACGCCAAGGACATCCGCGTCAACGACAAGATGCTCCATAACTCGCAGCAGGTGAGTCTGGTCGCGAAGCTCCTCGAGCCGAAGGACGCCCTCAAGGATTTCAACGGCCTCTACACCGACGAGTTCCTGAAGTAAGCGAACTGCTGTTCGATCATTGAAGCCCGGCGCGACAACGCGCCGGGCTTTTTCTTTTGCACTCGGCGGAGTCAGTACCCCCGAAGCCAATCGTTGCGAGCGGGGCACCGCCTGCTAGCATCGGTCCAAACACAAACAGGGAGGATGCAATGCTCAAGCGATTGTCCGCGGCCGTTTCGACCGTGATGCTCACCGCCGGCTTTGGCGCCGGCGCGGCGAAGAGCCAGGACATTGACGTGATCATGGCGATGCCGGCGCAGCGCTGACATTCTCGTCCGTGTTCGTCGCGCAAGATATGGGCTTCTTCAAGAAAGAAGGGCTGAACGTCACGCTGCGCAGTCTCGTCGGCGTGGCTTCGACCAATGCCGTGCTCGCCGGCAGCGCCGATTTCACCTTCACCACTGCGCCGGTTTTCCTGCGTGCGGCGGTGAAAGGACAGCCGCTGTTCGCCATCGCGAACCTGCTCGACAAACCGATGGTGGAAATGGTGCTGCGCAAGGACTCGGCAGAGAAGGCCGGAATCACCCCGAACATGCCGCTCGCCGAGCGCGCCAAGCGGCTGAAAGGCATGACGATCGCCATTCAGGGCGTCGGCAGCATCGTTCATGCGTGGGAACGCTATGTCGTCGCCAAGGGCGGGCTCGATGTCGAGAACGACGTGCGCATCGCGCCGATGGATCCGCCCGCCATGCTGCCGGCGATGGAGACGAAGGCCATCGACGGTTACACAACGTCGATGCCGTTCACGACGCAGGCGGTGCTGAAAGGCGACGCGATCATGCTTGCGAGTTCCGTGACCGACGCACCGGAACTGATCCCTTTCTCCTACGGTCTTCTCTATACACGACCGGAGGTGTGCCAGAAGGAGCGCGAGAAGTGCGTCCGGATGGGTCGCGCCTTCGCCGCGGCGGCCAAGATGATCCAGGAGAACCCCGACAAGGTTTTTGAGGAAGTGCTGAAGAAGCGCTTCGAGAAAATGGACGCCGATCTCTTGAAAGCAGCGTGGGACGTCACGCAGAAGGCGCACGCCAAGGATATCCGCGTGACCAATACAATGCTCGACAACTCGCAGAAAGTGAGTGTGGACGCAAAGTTGATGCCCGAAAGCGATCTGCTGAAGAAATACGACGGTCTCTACACCGATGAGTTCGTGAAGTAAGCGAACTGCTGTTCGATCATTGAAGCCCGGCGCGGTAACGCGCCGGGCTTTTTCTTTTACGGACGACTATTTGGCGGTCGAACCGCCGTCGATCGGAATCACGGTACCGGTAATGTAACTGCCGGCCGGCGACGCGAGCAGAAGCGCCAGTCCCTTGATCTCGTCGGTCTGCGCGCAACGGCCCATGGGCACCATGGTCTCGAAACGTTTCACCACGTCGGGGTCGCGATACATCACGCCGCCGCGGATGTTTGTATAGAACGGCCCCGGTGCGATCGCATTGACGCGGATGTTGTAGGGCGCAAGCTCAACCGCCGCCTGGCGGACGACGTTGGCCATCGCGGCCTTGGTGGCGATGTAGGGATAGCCGACGACGGATTCCGCCTTGATGCCGGCGATCGAGGTCGTGACGACGATGCTGCCCGAGCGCCGCTTCTTCATGTGCGGCACCGCGAACTTCATCGTGTAGAGCGACGCCTTCAGATTGATGTCGATGACGCGCTGTAGCGTATCGGGATCGAGCGCCTCGATACGGCCGCTCTCCGCGACCTCAAAGCCCGGCCCCGAGCTGATGCCGACATTCGCAAACACCGCGTCGAGACGCCCGCCGGCCTCATTGGCTGTCTTGTCGATGGCGGCCTGCAATGCAGCGCTATCGGCAACGTCGAGCACTTCTCTTTCGACGTTCATTCCGTCTGCGCGCAGCCGCGCGATGACCTTGTCGAGGCCGGCGGCATCAGCATCCGCGAGCGTCACGCGCGCACCGTTCGCCGCCATCACCTCCGCGTAGGCCAGACCGAGACCACTCGCGGCGCCGGTGACGAACGCAACGTGATCCCGCACATCGAAGAGCTCTGCCCGATTCACATGTTCCTCCCGTGTAGCAGCGCGTTCTATCATTCTTTGCGAAGATCGTTGCCCACAAGGTGGGGCCACGCGACCAGCGCTTGCGCAGGCGGCCCGATAAATTACGATGCCCACAAGGTCATGAGCCGGCGCAAGACCGGCCATCCCAATCCAGCCTTCAGGGGAGGAACGCCGTGCTCAGAGCTTTTATCAAGGGCGCGCTTTGCGCCGTCTCCACTCTTTCATTCACCGCGCTGATCGCGGGCACATCGCACGCGCAGACCGTGGCCATCTCCACGCTGCCGCCGGGCGCCATCAACAACGTGCAGGCCGCGGCGATCGCCAAGGCGGTGCAGGAGAATTCCGATCTGCAGATGCGGCTGCTCACCTTCAACTCGCCGGCCGCGATCATCGCCGCCGTCCCGAGCAAGCAGGCGGAATTCGCCTATACCAGCAACGAGGAGGCGGCCGACGCCTTCAATGGCACGAACGAATATCCCAAGGCGATGACGGATCTGCGCGTGGCTTTCACGGTGTTCCCGTTCCGCGTCGGCATCATCGTGCGCAACAATTCCGACATCAAGACCGTCGCCGACCTCAAGGGCAAGCGCGTCGGCTCGGGCTGGACCGGCTTCCGCCAGGGTCTCGCGCTGTGGGATGGGCTGCTCGCAAACGGCGGCCTGAGCCTCAAGGACACCTCGCCCGTGCCGACGACCGACCTTTTGCGCGCCGCGGACGACTTCAAGGCCGGCCGCTCCGACGCCTTCATGTTCGCGGTCGGCGGGCCGAAGGTGGCCGAGGCACATGCCTCGATCGAAGGCGGCGTGCGCTTCCTCAACATGGACAAC
>Ga0307505_10000225_pt1 | contig 68729 bp, 74 predicted proteins | sample 23_S_MG_FD_202183 | JGI IMG/M metagenome (GOLD analysis project Ga0307505, IMG submission 202183) | Soil microbial communities from Populus trichocarpa stands in riparian zone in the Pacific Northwest, United States - 23_S | ecosystem: Environmental > Terrestrial > Soil > Riparian zone > Trees... | reverse complement strand
CCGGGGGACAGCGCGAAGTTGGCGGTGGAGTTGATCACGCCGATCGCGATGGAAGATGGTCTCCGATTCGCCATCCGCGAAGGCGGCCGCACCGTCGGTGCCGGCGTCGTTACCAAGATCATCGAGTGAGATTGAGCCGGCCAGAGCATGAACGACAAGATTCGCATACGCCTTAGAGCGTACGACTACCGACTTCTCGACCAGTCCGTGCGGGAGATCGTCGAGACGGTTCGCCGTACCGGCGGCCGCGTCGCGGGACCGATTCCTCTGCCGACGCGCATCGAGCGATTCACCGTGAACCGCTCGCCGCACGTCGACAAGAAGTCGCGTGAACAGTTCGAGATTCGCACGCACAAGCGTCTGCTGGATATCCTCGATCCGACGCAACAGACGATCGATGCTCTCGGTAAGCTCGATTTGGCGGCGGGCGTCGACGTGGAGATCAAGCTCCATTAGGGGCTGGGTCGCTGGGGTAGGGAAACAGGGTCATGGCGCTCGGATTGATCGGTAAGAAAGTCGGAATGACGCAGATCTACACGTCTGCCGGGATGTTGATTCCGGTGACGGTGATCGAAGCGGGTCCGTGCACCGTGGTGCAGGCGAAGACCGCCGCGACGGACGGCTACGCGTCCGTACAGCTCGGCTTCGGCGAGCAGAAGGCGCAGCGCGTTTCGAAGGCGTTTCGCGAGCACTGCGTCAAGGCGGGCAAGGGCGTGTTTCGCGTGTTGCGCGAGTTCCGTCTGGACGGCGGCAGCGAGGCGATGACTCCGGGTCAGGAGATCGCGGTCGACGCCGTGTTCAAGGCGGGAGACCGCATCGACGTCACCGGGACCTCGAAGGGCCGCGGTTTCGCCGGCGTCATCAAGCGCCACTCGTTCGCCGGGTTCCCGGGAAGCCACGGTACCCATGAGTACTTCCGACATGGCGGGTCGATCGGCAATCGGTCGTTTCCCGGTCGCGTGTTCAAGGGCAAGCGGATGGCGGGACAGTACGGCAACGAGCGCGTCACCGCGCAGAATCTGGAAGTCATCGAGGTCCGGCCCGAGCAGAATCTGGTGCTCGTCCGCGGCGCCATTCCCGGCTCGCGCGGCGGAATGGTGTTGCTGCATCCGTCGGTGAAGACCAACTCGCGTTCTGGCGAGAGAGTCGCGGCAGCGCAGAAAGCATGAGCGACATGAAGATCCCTGTCCTCACACAGGCGAAGGAGAGTTCCGGCGAGGTCGAGCTGCCGGAGGGCGTTTTCGAAGGGCCCGTGCGTCGTCACCTCCTGTACGAGGTGGTCAAGATGCAGACGGCGAACCGCCGAGCTGGCACGTCGTCGGTGAAGACGCGCGGCACCGTCAGCGGCGGTGGCCGCAAGCCGTGGAAGCAGAAGGGCACCGGCCGCGCGCGCGCGGGTTCGATTCGCTCACCGTTGTGGCCAGGTGGTGCCGTCGTGCACGGGCCGCATCCGCGCAGCTACGCGTATCGGCTGCCGGCCAGTGCGCGCCGCGCGGCGCTGCGTTCCGCTCTCGCAATGAAGGTCAAGGAAGGCACCCTGTTGGTGCTGGACAGTCTCGAGGTCGAGCCGAAGACGAAGGCCGTCGCCAGCATGTTGGCGCGGCTCGGACTCGACAGCGTCCTGTTCGTCACGGACGGGGAGAACACCAACCTGGAGCGGGCCACTCGCAACATCCCGCGCGTCAAGGCTCTCCGGGCTGAAGGTGCCAATGTGTACGACCTCCTGCGCTATCGCCATCTCGTGGTCACGCGTGAAGCGATCACGGCGCTGCAGGGAAGGATCGAAGGATGAAGGACCTGTTCCGCATCATCGAGGCGCCGCTGATCACCGAGAAGGGGACGCTCCTCAACGAGGATCAGAACCAGGTGCTCTTCCGCGTGCCGCGCAGCGCCAACAAGACGGAGATCCGTCAGGCCGTCGAGAAGCTGTTCGACGTGAAGGTGGTCAAGGTGCGCACGCTGAACTTTCTGGGCAAGGAGCGCAGGGTCGGCCGGATCGTCGGGCGCCGACCGGCGTGGAAGAAGGCATACGTGACGCTCGCCGAAGGGCAGAGCATCGACTTCTTCGAGGGAGCTTGAGCGGATGGCGACGAGACTATACAAGCCGACATCGGCGGGACGGCGCGGCCAATCGGTCGCCGACTTCAGCGACCTGACGAAGAAGGCGCCGGAGAAGCAGCTGCTCGAACCGCTGAAGAGCTCGGGCGGCCGCAACGCTTTGGGGCGGATGACCGTTCGATACCGCGGCGGCGGCCACAAGCGCCAGTACCGCCGGGTGGACTTCAAACGGCTCAAGGAACTCGTGCCAGCGAAAGTCGCGGCGATCGAGTACGATCCGAACCGTTCGGCCCGGCTCGCGCTGTTGCACTACGCGGATGGGGAAAAGAGCTACATCCTGTGCCCCGTCGGCCTGCGCGTCGGCGATACGGTGCAGGCGGGTCTGGGATCGGACATCCGACCGGGCAACTCCCTGCCGCTCCTCAACATTCCGTTGGGCACGATGGTCCACAACGTCGAGTTGCGCCCCGGTCGTGGCGGGCAGCTCGGACGCAGTGCCGGCACCGCGATCCAGCTCATGGCGAAGGAAGGGAAGATGGCGTTGCTGAAGCTTCCCTCCGGCGAACTGCGCATGGTGCAGGGCTCCTGCAAGGCGACGATCGGCGAGGTCGGCAACTCGGACCACTCGAACATCTCCATCGGCAAGGCCGGCCGCATGCGTTGGCTGGGGCGCCGCCCGAAGGTTCGCGGTATCGCGATGAACCCGGTCGATCACCCGCACGGTGGTGGTGAGGGCCGGGCGAAGGGGAATCACCCGCAGAGTCCGTGGGGATGGCCGACGAAGGGCTACCGCACTCGACACAATCCACGTACCGATCGCTACATCGTGAAGCGGCGAAGCAAGTAGGGAGAGCAGCGTGGCACGTTCGATCAAGAAGGGACCGTTCGTCGACGATCATGTCCTGAAGAAGGTTGCGGCAATGGACTCGTCCGGAGAGAAGCGCATCATCCGGACCTGGTCTCGCCGTTCGACCATCACCCCGGAGATGATCGGTCACACCTTTGCGGTGCACAACGGGCGCAAGTTCATCCCGGTGTACGTTTCGGAGAACATGGTGGGGCACAAGCTCGGAGAGTTCTCTCCGACGCGTACCTTCCACGGACACTCCGGCGACCGCAAGGCCGACAAGGGGAAGTAGAAATGGAAGCGCGTGCCGTAAATCGCAACATTCAGATCGCGCCGCAGAAGATGCGCCTGGTCGTCGATCTCGTTCGCGGCAAGGCCGTGGGCGAGGCTCTGGCCGTGCTGGATCATCTGCCGAAGAAGGGCGCGCGCTTCGTTTCGAAGACGCTTCGGTCCGTCGTCGCCAATGCGGAGAACACCCAGTCGGTCGACGTCGACCGACTCTACATCAAGTCCATCGCGGTGGACGGCGGGGCCGTCACCAAGCGCTTCATGCCCCGCGCCCACGGGCGCGCGACGGTCATTCGCAAGCGTACTTCGCATCTCACCGTCGTGGTCGACGAACGCTAGGCAGGAGTTCGAATGGGTCAGAAAGTACATCCGCGGGGTTTCCGCCTCGGCGTCATCGACAGCAGCGATTCGAAGTGGTTCGCCCGACGCGGGTTCGACGAGCTCCTGCACGAGGACCTGAAGCTGCGCAAATTCCTCAAGCAGAAGCTGTACCACGCCGGAATCTCGAAGGTGGAGATCGAGCGCGCGGCGAACAAGGCCAAGATCAACATCTATACCGCTCGACCGGGTATCGTCATCGGCAAGAAGGGCGCCGAGATCGAGAAGCTCAAGAGCGAGCTCGCGTCGATGACCGCGCGCGAGACGTTCATCAACATCCATGAAGTTCGCCGTCCCGACCTCGATGCGCAGTTGGTCGCCGAGAACATCGCTCTGCAACTCGAGCGACGCGTCGCCTTCCGCCGCGCCATGAAGGAAGCCGTCAGTCGCGGCATGCGGATGGGCGCGCAGGGCATCAAGGTGCGCTGCGGCGGTCGCCTGGGTGGCGCCGAGATCGCCCGGTCGGAGTGGTACCGCGAGGGGCGCGTGCCGCTGCATACGCTACGGGCCGACATCAGCTACGGCACGGCCGAGGCGCGAACGACCTACGGCGTGATCGGGGTCAAGGTGTGGATTTTCCGCGGCGAGATCATCACGCGACAGGAGGACGAGCAGAAGACGCCAGTCGGCATCTGAAACTCGTAGGGAAACACCATGCTCGCACCGAAGAAAGTTAAATACCGCAAGCGCTTCAAGGGGCGCCGCGCCGGCAAGGCCATGCGCGGCTCAACGTTGGCGTACGGCGACTACGGGCTGCAGGCCATCGACCGCGGCTGGGTCACGGCCCGCCAGATCGAGGCCGCTCGTATCGCGCTGACGCGCCACATCAAGCGCGGTGGTCGTGTATGGATCCGCATCTTCCCGGATAAGCCGTTGTCGAAGAAGCCCGCGGAAACCCGCATGGGCAAGGGCAAGGGCAATCCGGAGCAGTGGGTCGCGGTGGTCAAGCCGGGCCGGATCATCTTCGAGATGGAAGGCGTGGATTCGACGACCGCTCGCGAAGCGATGCGGCTGGCGTCGCGCAAGCTCGCCATCGCGACGCAGTACTGCGAGCGGCCGGGGGTGGAACAGCATGCTAGCTAAGGACATCCGCGAGCTCAGCGACCAGGAGCTCGATTCGAAGGAAGCCGAGCTGACGGAGTCGATCTTCCGATTCCGGCTGCGCCGGGGAACCAACCAACTGGAGAGCTCGGCAGCGCTGCGGTCCACCAAGCGCGACCTGGCGCGGGTCAAGACCATCAAGAACCAGCGAGCAACGCGAGGCGACCGAGCATGACACGCGGCAAGACGAAGGTACGAGAGGGCGTTGTGGTGAGCAGCGCCATGAACAAGACGGTCGTCGTGACGGTCAGCCGTCTGGTGAAGCATCCCCAGTACAAGAAGTACGTGAAGCGCCGGACGCGCTTCAAGGCGCACGACGAGAACAACGAATGCAATGTGGGCGATCGCGTGGCGATCGCCGAGACCCGCCCCCTCAGCAAGCAGAAGCGGTGGCGAGTCCAGCGAATCATGGAAAAGGCGGTCTGACGGGTCCTCGCGACCGGTTGGGATGAATAGATGGTGCAGACGGAAACAGTATTGGACGTCGCGGACAATTCGGGGGCACGCCGGGTTCTCTGCATCAAGGTTCTGGGTGGATCGAAGCGGAAGTACGCGTCGCTGGGCGACATCATCGTCGTCAGCGTCAAAGAGGCGGCGCCGAACTCGAAGGTGAAGAAGGGCGACGTGATGAAAGCCGTCGTCGTTCGCACCGCGAAAGAGGTCGGCCGTCCGGACGGATCCTACATTCGATTCGACAGCAACTCGGCCGTCTTGATCGACAACCAGAAGGAACCAGTCGGGACCCGTATCTTCGGCCCCGTGGCGCGCGAGCTGCGCGCGAAGAGATTCATGAAGATTCTATCTCTCGCGCCAGAAGTGCTTTGAGGTCTTGAGAGAGCCAGCTATGCGAGCGCGGATCAAAAAGAATGACACGGTCATGGTGATCGCCGGGCGAGAGCGCGGCAAGAGTGGGAAGGTCCTGCGGGTCATCCCCTCATCGGGCCGTGCCGTCGTCGAGAGTCTGAACATAGTGAAGCGGCACACGAAGGCGACCGGGCCGCAGTCGCCGTCCGGAATCGTCGAGAAGGAAGCGCCGATTCACCTGTCGAACCTGATGTGTCTGTGCGGCCGGTGCAACGCGCCGACTCGACTCGGCAAGAAGCTACTTGCGGACGGCCAGAGCGTGCGGGTCTGTCGCAAGTGCGGCGAGCAATTGGATGGGTAGCCCAATGCCGAGAATGAAGGACCGATACCGGAGCGAGATCGCCCCTCAGTTGATGAAGGATCTCGGCTACACGAACGTGAACCAGGTCCCCCGCGTGGAGAAGGTCGTTCTCAACATGGGACTGGGCGAGGCGATCCAGAACGCCAAGGTCATCGACGCGGCCGTCCAGGAGATGCGGGCGATCTCCGGGCAGAAGCCGGTCGTCACCAAGTCGCGCAAGGCGATCGCCAACTTCAAGCTGCGCGAGAACGTGCCGATCGGTTGCGCGGTGACGCTGCGGGGCGAGCGGATGTACGAGTTCCTCGATCGCCTGATGAGCCTGGCCCTGCCGCGTGTGCGTGACTTTCGCGGCGTGTCGGATCGGTCGTTCGACGGACGGGGTAACTACTCCCTCGGGATTCGAGAGCAGATCATCTTCCCGGAGATCGAGTTGGACAAGATCGACAAGGTTCGGGGCCTGAGCGTTTCGATCGTGACGACTGCCAAGTCGGACGCGGAAGGCAAGGCGCTGCTCAAGGCGCTGGGGATGCCCTTCCGGGCGTAGGAGATACACGTGGCCAAGACCAGTATGCGCATCAAGACGCAGCGCGCGCCGAAGTTCAAGGTGCGGCAGAAGAACCGCTGCCCGCTGTGCGGGCGCCCGCGTGCCTATTACCGTCGTTTCCGAATGTGCCGACTTTGCCTGCGCAGCCTCGCGTTGCGTGGACAGATCCCCGGTATTCGCAAGGCCAGCTGGTAGGAGAGCGAAAATGTCGATGACCGATCCAATCGCCGACCTGCTGACGCGAATCCGCAACGGCTCGAACGCGCGCAAAGAGTACATCGAGTGTCAGTATTCCAGCGTCAAGGAACACCTCGCCCGCGTGATGATCGCCGAGGGCTTCCTGCGCGACATCGACGTCGTCGAACTCGACGAGACCAAGAAGGGCCTGCGCGTGTGGATTCGCTACGACCGGCAGCACCAGCCCGTGATCCAGGGGATCCGGCGGATCAGCCGGCCGAGCCACCGTGTGTACGTCGGCGCGAAGTCCATGCCGTCGGTGCGTCGAGGAATGGGCGTCAACATCATTTCGACGCCGGCCGGGATCATGGCCGACCGCGAAGCAACCCGTAAGAACGTGGGAGGGGAGCTTCTCTGCTCCGTCTGGTGAAAAGTAATGTCACGAATTGGTAGGCTGGCCATTCCGATTCCGGATGGCGTGAAGATTCGAGAGGACCGTGGCGTCGTCTCGGTCGAAGGGCCGAAGGGAAAGTCGCAGTACGAACTGCCGGCTCAGATCTCGGTATCGGTCGAGGACGGCAGCGCAAAGGTCGTCCGCGAGGGCGAAGGCCGCGATCTCCGCTCCAAGCACGGTCTGGCGCGCAAGTTGTTGGCGAACATCATCGAGGGTGTCAGCAAAGGGTTCAGCACCACTCTGGAGATCGTAGGCGTGGGGTATCGCGCCGATGTCCAGGGCCAACAGGTCCTGCTCAGCCTCGGCTACTCGCATCCGATCGTCTACACGCTGCCGCAAGGTGTGAACGCCAAGATCGAGAAGCAGACCATCTTGACGATGGACTCCTCCGACAAGCAGTTGCTCGGTGAGGTGTGCGCGCAGATTCGCGCGCTGCGTCCGCCGGAGCCGTACAAGGGCAAGGGAATCAAGTATTCGACCGAGAAGATCCGTCGCAAGGCCGGTAAAGCGGCCGGTGCCGGCGGGAGGTGACGAATGGCTACGTCGAAACGTGAGGTGGCGCGCAAACGCCGCCAGCAGCGAGTGCGCAAGACGGTCCGCGGTTCGGCCGCGGTTCCCCGTCTTTCCGTGTTTCGCAGCAACAAGCATATGTACGCGCAGGTGATCTCCGACGAGACCGGTCACACGCTGGCGTCCGTTTCCACGCTCAAGCTCGAAGTGAAGAGCGCGGGGAATCGCGAGGCGGCACGGCGCGTGGGCGAACTCATCGCCGAGATCTGCAAAGAACAAAAGATCGAGCAAGTGGTCTTCGACCGAAACGGTTTTCTCTTTCACGGCCGAGTCAAAGAAGTGGCCGAAGGGGCTCGCGCAGCGGGCCTGAAATTCTGAGGAGCAAGAGATGGCCATCGGTCGAGGACGGGATCGCATCGAGATCCAGGGTGTGGAGTTCAAGGAAAAGGTCGTTCACATCAACCGCGTTGCAAAAGTCGTGAAAGGCGGACGGCGCTTCAGCTTTGGCGCGCTCGTCGTCGTCGGCAACTACAATGGGCAGGTGGGTTTCGGTCTGGGTAAGGCGAAGGAAGTTCCGGAAGCGATCCGCAAGGCGATCGAGGCGGCCAAGAAGGCGCTGGTCGACGTGCCGATCGTCGACGGCGGAACGATTCCGTTCGAGATCAAGGGCCGCTACGGAGCGGGACACGTGCTCCTGCGCCCGGCCAGTGAGGGAACGGGAATCATCGCCGGCGGCGGTGTGCGCGCGGTCATCGAACTGTCGGGGATTCGCAACGTCCTGACGAAGTGCCTCGGCTCGCACAATCCGCACAACATGGTGAAGGCGACGATCGCCGCGCTCGAAGAGCTGCAGACGATCGAAGAGGTCGCGGAGCGGCGCGGCAAGACGGTCGCCGAACTCCGGGCGTGAGGAAGACCATGGCTGACAAGGTGAAATTGACACAGACCGGAAGCCCGATCGGCAACGTCCAGCGGCAACGCAAGACGCTGCGCGGACTCGGCTTGAACCGCATCGGCAAGACGGTCGAAATCGAGAAGACGCCCGCCGTTCTCGGAATGGTGAAGAAGGTCTCTCACCTCGTCCGCGTGGATTCGGAGTAGGTGCCGTATGGATCTCAGTAATCTTTCGCCGGCGAAGGGCGCCGTCAAGAATCGCAAGCGCCTCGGCCGCGGCCCGGGCTCGGGCACGGGCAAGACGTCAGGCCGCGGGCACAAAGGCTCCGGACAGCGCGCCGGTGGCAACGTCAAGCCGGGATTCGAAGGCGGCCAGATGCCGCTGCAGCGACGTCTGCCGAAGCACGGTTTCCACAATCCGTTTCGCGTCGAGTACGCGGTGGTGAACCTGGCCGATCTCGATACCCAGTTCGACGGCGGAGCCAGTGTGGACCCGGAATCGCTGTTGCAGAAGGGGATGGTCCGCAAGGGCCGGCGGGTCAAGGTTCTGGCGAACGGCGAACTGAAGAAGGCGCTTCAGGTGAAGGCGCACGCGTTCAGCGAGAAGGCGCGCGCGAGCATTGAAGCAGCCGGCGGCAGCGCCGAGGTGATCGAACGTGCTTGAAGGTTTTTCCAACGCTTCCCGCGTACCCGAACTCAGGCGTCGCCTGCTGTTCAGCCTCGGGATGTTGGCGGTGTACCGCGTCGGCGTCGCCATCCCCACTCCGGGGATCGACGGCAAGGCGCTGGCCGAGTTCTTCGAGTCGGTGGCGAACACCGTGCTGGGCCTCGTGAACCTGTTCTCCGGCGGCGCACTCGAGCAGTTCTCGATCTTCGCGCTGGGGATCATGCCGTACATCAGTGCCTCCATCATCTTGCAGCTGATGACGGTGGTCGTCCCCCACTTGGAGCGTCTTTCCAAGGAAGGGGAGGCGGGACGCCGCAAGATCACGCAGTACACGCGCTACGGCACCGTGGTCCTCTCGATCATCCAGGGCATGTTCATCAGCATCGGACTCGAGAACCTGCAGTCGCCCGGCGGCGCCCCGGTGGTGTTCGAACCGGGTTGGGGCTTCCGCGTCATGACGATCATCACGCTGACGTCGGGAACGGCGTTCTTGATGTGGCTCGGCGAGCAGATCACCGAACGCGGCATCGGCAACGGAATCTCGCTGATCATCTTCGCGGGGATCGTGGCCGCGCTACCGTCGGCCGTGATCACCACCGCCCAGTTCGTTCGCGAAGGTCAACTCGACATTCTGCCGCTGCTGGTGCTGTCGGTGCTGATGGTCGCCGTCGTGGCCGCCATCATCTTCATCGAGCGCGGCCAGCGACGCATCCCGGTGAACTACGCCAAGCGCCAGGTCGGGCGTCGCATGTACGGTGGCCAGAGCTCGCACCTGCCGCTCAAGGTGAACACCGCCGGTGTGATCCCGCCGATCTTCGCCTCGTCGCTCCTGGTGTTTCCGACGACGATCACCCAGTTCGTCGACCACCCGTACGCGCGCGCCGCCAGCGACTATCTGGCACCCGGCACTTGGATGTACACGGCGCTGTTCGTCGGGTTGATCATCTTTTTTTGCTACTTCTATACAGCGGTCACGTTCAACACGAGCGATGTCGCCGAGAACATGAAGAAGTTCGGTGGCTTCATCCCGGGGATCCGTCCCGGCCAGCGCACCGCCGACTACATCGATCGGGTCCTGTCGCGAATCACCCTGGGCGGGGCGATCTATGTCGCGGCTGTCTGCGTGCTGCCGACGATCTTGATCGGGTACTTCAACGTTCCGTTCTTCTTCGGAGGCACCGCGCTGCTGATCGTCGTCGGCGTCGCCCTGGACACGGTGGCGCAGATGGAGACCCATCTGCTGACCCGCAGCTACCAGGGCTTCATGCGCAAGGGCCGCGTGCGCGGGCGTCGGGGCTGAGACCCGACGTCGGAAAAAAGTGTGATGCGCGCTGTATTGTTGGGTCCTCCGGGGGCCGGGAAGGGAACGCAAGCCGCTCTGATGCGGGATCGGCTGCGCGTGCCGCACATCTCGACCGGGGACCTGCTGCGTTCAGCGGTCGAGCGACAGACGGAACTGGGCAAGAGCGCAAAGAAGTTCATGGACGAGGGCAAGTTGGTGCCCGATGAGTTGGTTATCGGTTTGATTCGTGAAAGGTTGCAGGACGACGCTGCCGAGGGATTCTTGCTCGACGGATTCCCCCGCAATCTCGCCCAGGGGGAAACCCTGGAGGAGCTGCTGCAGGAGAATCGGGTCGCCCTCGACCACGTCGTGAGTCTTTCGGTGCCGGTGGGCGAACTGGTCGAACGAATGCTGGGTCGCGGCCGCTCGGACGACAACGAGGAGACGATTCGCGCCCGGCTCAGCGTGTACGAACAGGAAACCGCACCGCTCTGTGATTATTACCGCGATCGCGGGGTTCTTCGTGAGATCGACGGTTTGGGTAGCCCGGACGAGATCTCCGCGAGAATCCTCTCGCAGGTGCAGTGAGCGCGGAGCAGGAGAAAAGCCGTGAAGGTCAGAGCGTCAGTAAAGGCATTGTGCAAGGACTGTAAAATCATTCGCCGCGAGGGTGTCGTGCGCGTCGTTTGCAAGAACCCGCGCCACAAGCAGCGGCAGGGATAGGCAGGAGAGGGTATGGCACGTATCGCGGGAGTCGATCTTCCTCGCAACAAGCGAATCGAGATCGCACTGACATATTTGTTCGGGATCGGTCATTCGGCGGCCAGTCAGATTCTGGCGACGGCGGGTGTCGACCCGGGGACGAACAGCGACGCTCTCGGCGACGAGGACGTGGTTCGCATCCGCCAGGTGATCGACCAGTCGTACAAGGTCGAGGGCGACCTGCGCCGCGAGATCGCCATCAACATCAAACGCCACATGGATCTCGGAACGTACCGGGGGATGAGGCATCGGCGTAACCTTCCGGCGCGTGGGCAGCGGACGCACACCAATGCGCGGACCCGCAAGGGGCCGCGTCGCGCCATCGCCGGCAAGAAGCGGGCGCCGACCAAGTGATCGTCCCGAGGGAGTTGTGAATGGCTAAGCAGGGAACCGGCGACAAGGCCGGCAAGAAGAAGAAGGTCAAGCGAACCGTCACGGAAGGGGTCGTGCACATCAACTCGACCTTCAACAACACGATCGTCAGCATCACCGACAACGTCGGCAATGTGATCGCGTGGTCGACCGCCGGTTCGGTGGGCTTCAAGGGCTCGCGCAAAGGCACTCCGTTCGCGGCGCAGTTGGCGGCCGACGCGGCGGCCAAGAAGGCCCAGGAGAGCGGCATGCGCTCCGTGCAGGTCGAAGTGAAGGGGCCCGGCGCCGGGCGTGAGTCGGCGCTGCGCTCGCTGCAGGGAGCGGGTTTCAACATCTCGATCATTCGCGATGTGACGCCGATCCCCCACAATGGCTGCCGCGCGCCCAAGCGCCGTCGTGTTTAGGAGGTTATTGTAGTGGCCCGTTATACAGATTCCGTTTGTCGCCAGTGTCGGCGAGAAGGTCTCAAGCTGTTCCTCAAGGGGGAGCGGTGTTACACCGACAAGTGCGCGATCGAGCGACGCAACTACCCGCCCGGCGTACACGGCCAGGGGCGCCACAAGTTCTCCGAGTACGCGCTGCAGCTGCGCGAAAAGCAGAAGGTGAAGCGCATGTACGGCCTGATGGAGGGGCAGTTTCGCCGCTACTTCCAGATGGCGGCCCGCTCGAAGGGCGTCACCGGCGTCATCCTCCTGCAGTACCTCGAGCGGCGCCTCGACAACATGGTGTACCGGATGGGGTTCGCGACCTCGCGCGCGGAAGCGCGCCAGATGGTTCGCCACGGCCACATCCAGGTGAACGGCCGCAAGGTCAACATTCCCTCGGCTCTGCTCGATGTCGGCGACGTGGTGACCGTACGAGAGAAGAGCCGTTCGATCACTCGCATCGAGGCCGCGCTGGCGCAGGCGGTGCACCGCGGCGCTCCCGATTGGCTCGAGGTGAACGCCGAGGCTTTCAGCGCGCGGGTCAAAGTCCTGCCGCAGCGCGAAGAGCTGACGATGCCCATCAACGAGCAGCTGATCGTCGAGCTGTACTCGAAGTGACCGATTTTATTTTCTCTATCCACGACTTGGAGGTCATGGATGCAACCACAGCGTAATTGGCGGGATCTCCTGAAGCCGCAGGCTCTGCACTCGGAAGACCGCAGTCTATCGGCGACCTATGGAAAGTTCGTAGGTGAGCCGTTCGAACGCGGTTTCGGCACCACGATCGGCAATGCGTTGCGACGAGTTCTGTTGTCGTCGTTGCAGGGCGCGGCCGTGGCGGCCGCCCGTGTCGAAGGTGTCCTGCACGAGTTTTCCACGTTGCCGGGCGTCCGCGAGGATGTCACGGATATCGTTCTCAACCTCAAGCAGGTGCGCTTCAAACTGCACGAGGGAGTCGAAGCGACGTGTCGCCTCGAGTCGCGCGGCGAGGGCGTCGTCCGCGCCGGCGACATCCAGACGGGGCCGCACCTCGACGTGCTCAACCCCGAACTGGAGATCGCGACGCTCTCCAAGGAGGGCGTGCTCGACGCGGAGCTGACGGTCAAGCTGGGACGCGGATACGTGCCGGCCGATCGCAACAAGGACGAGGACGCTCCGGTCGGTACGATCCCGATGGATTCCGTGTACTCGCCGATCCGCAAGGTGAACTACACCGTCACCAACGCGCGCGTCGGGCAGCGCACCGACTACGATAAGTTGACTCTCGAAGTCTGGACCGACGGTTCGGTGCGTCCGGATGACGCCGTCGCCTATGCGGCGCGCATCCTCCAGGACCAGCTGGCGATCTTCATCAACTTCGAAGAAACCGCGGAAATGGCGGCGGAAGAGGATTCGCTCGAGCCGAGCCTCAACGACAATCTCTTCCGGCCGGTGGCCGAGCTGGAGCTGTCGGTGCGCTCGGCAAACTGCCTGCAGAACGCGGATATCAAGTTCATCGGCGAACTCGTGCAGCGCAGCGAGGGCGAGATGCTCAAGACCAAGAACTTCGGACGCAAGTCGCTGAACGAGATCAAGGAGATCCTCCACGAAATGGATCTCGACTTCGGCATGCAAATCGAGAACTTCCCCTCACGGGACGAGTTGGACCAACGGCTGGCGCGCGAAAAGGAAAGCGCGTAGGACCGAGAATTCGCGAGTGCAGTCATGAGACATCGAAAGTCCGGGCGCAAGCTCAATAGAAACTCGTCGCATCGCCACGCGATGTTCCGCAACATGGTGACGTCGCTCTTCGCGCACGAGCACATCGAGACCACCGACGCCAAGGCGAAGGAGCTGCGGCGCTTCGCCGACCGCATGGTCACGCTCGGAAAGCGCGGCACCCTGCATGCTCGGCGCCAGGCGCTGGCCTTCGTCCGCGATCCACGCGTGGTCAAGAAGCTGTTCGAAGATATCGCCCCGCGCTTCGCCAGCCGACCCGGTGGCTATACGCGCATCACCAAGCTGGGCGTGCGCCGCGGTGACGCGGCGCCGCTGTCGGTGATCGAACTCACCGAGCGCGGTGATCGCGCCATCTCCGAGGCGGAGAAGAAACGCGAGCGTCGCCGTCGCGCGACCGAGAAGAAACAGAAGGCGGCAGAGGCGCTGCCGCCGGTTTGATCGGCGTGTCGGCGGCGTCACGACGCGATGCGGAGCGCCGATCCTGGCGCGGTTGCACGGCCCGTGGAGCCAACGGCGCGCCGTGCGATGAAGAGCGGAGAGGGCGGGATTTGAACCCGCGGCACCCTTGTGAGGTGCACACGCTTAGCAGGCGTGCGCCTTCGACCACTCGGCCACCTCTCCGTGCACTAAGGTCAACGCGTTTCATGCAACTTTCCCTTCGACAGGTCAACACGGGGTGCGGTGCCGCGGCGGCGATTTGCGTGTTGCAAGCCTTGGGACTGTGGTTTGGCCTGGCTTTCGCCGCGCCGCCGGCGACCGCGACGGCGTACGCCGATCGGGTCGTAGAGCGAACGCTCGACAACGGTCTCAAGTTGATCCTCCTCGAGGATCACAAGTCTCCGGTTGCCGTGGTGCAGGTGTACTACCGGGTCGGCTCGCGCAACGACATTCCCGGTAAGTCGGGTCGCGCCCATCTTCTCGAACACATGATGTTCAAGGGCACCCCGACGACCGGTCCGGAAGAGTACAGCCGGATCATTCAACGCAACGGCGGCCGCACCAACGCGTTCACGTCGCGCGACCGGACGACGTACTTCGCCTCGATCGCCAGCGACCGACTGGGCGTCGTGGTCGACCTCGAAGCGGATCGGATGGCGAATCTGATCATCTCCGACGAGGCGTACGACTCGGAGAGGTCGGTCGTCACGGAAGAACGACGCCTGCGGGTCGACAACAACCCCGCGGGGGACCTGTTCGAGCAACTGTACCTGACGGCGTTTGACGCCCATCCGTACCGCTTGCCGATCATCGGATTCATGACCGACATCCGCCAATCGACCGCGGCGGATCTTCGCGAGTTCTTCGACCTGTACTACGTGCCGAACAACGCCTTCGTCGTCGTCGTCGGTGATTTCGCGGCGGACAAACTGGCGGACGAACTCGAGGCCGCGTTCGGATCGATTCCCGCCGGCGCTCTGCCGCCATCCGTGCGCAGCCGCGAGCCGACCCAGAGGGGAGAACGGCGCGTCGAGGTGAATCGCGAAGCCCAACTGCCGCTGGTGGCCCTCTCGCACCATGTCCCGAACCTCCAGAGCGGCGACGCGGCGGCGCTCGAGGTGCTGTCGCAGATTCTCGCCGGCGGCAAGTCGTCGCGGTTGCACCAGCGCCTCGTGTATCGCGAACGCGTCGCCCTCTACGCCGGCACGGATTACAACTACAGCGCTCTCGATCCGAACCTGTTCACTCTCTACTCGCAGCCGCTGCCCGGGCACACCGCGGCCGAAATCGAAGCGATGCTGCTCGACGAATTGGCGCGACTCGAATCGTCGCCGCCCGCGGATCTCGAGTTGCAGCGGGCGAAGAACCAGATGGAAGCGCACTACGTCTTCGCGCAGGATTCGATCTTCTATCAGGCGATGCTCCTCGGCGATTACGAGATCGCCGGCGACTGGCGCCTGATCGACCGCTACCTGCCGAACGTGCGCGCGGTCACGCGCGACGATGTGCTGCGCGTCGCCCGGTACTACCTCGTGCCGACGAACCGCACGGTCGCGACGCTGGTCCCGCAGCCGGGCGCGGAGTCGCGGCCAGTAGGCGAATCGCCGGAGGCGTCGGAATGAGGCGAATCGCCGGAGACGTCGGAATGACGCGAATCGCCGCGGTCGCACTGTTGCTCGCACTCTGCGCCGCGCCTTCGGTCGCGGTCGGACCGGTGGTGCAAGAGCGATCGCTCGCGAACGGCGCCACGCTGCTGGTCTCCGAGCAGCGCACCCTGCCGATCGTCACAGTCATGGCCATCCTCGACGCGGGGTCGCGGCGCGACCCCGCGGACCTGCCGGGGCTCGCGAACCTCACCGCCGAATCGCTCACGGAAGGCGCCGGCGGCCGCACCGCCAACGAGATCGCCGCCGCGATCGAATTCATCGGCGGCTCGCTGTCGGCATCAGCGGGCGTCGACTACACGACGTTGACGCTGACGGTGCTGCGCAAAGACCTCGATACCGTCCTGGAACTGTTCTCCAAGGTTCTGCTCGATCCGGCGTTCCCGGATGAAGAGGTCGCCCGCGCCGCCGACGCCACACTGGCCGCGCTGCGCTCCGCGGAGGACGACCCGACGGACATCGCCAACAAAGCCTTCAGCCGCGCCTTCTACGGCAGCCATCCGTACGCGCACCCGGTCGAGGGCGACGCCGAGTCGGTGAAGCGAATCCGTCGTGCCGATGTCGAGCGCTTCTATCGCGCGCACTACGGCGCCGGGCGCGCCGCGGTGGTCGTCGTCGGCGACGTCGCCACCGCCGAGATCGCCGAGAGCCTCGCCACGGCTCTGCGGGGTTGGACGGCGCGCGAGGTGGAACCCCTGCACGCGGCGGTGATCGGCGCGGCCGAGGCGCAACGGCTCGACATCGATCGACCCGTCACCCAGGCCAGTATCGTCCTGGGGCACGGCGGCATCGCCCGATCGAATCCGGATTACGAAACGCTGCAGGTGATGAACTACGTGCTCGGCGGCGGCGGCTTCTCGTCGCGCCTGATGGAAAAGATCCGCAACCAGGCCGGCCTGGTCTACGGCGTCTCGAGCTACTTCTCCGGCGGCGAATTGCCGGGCAGCTTTCGCATCATGATGCAGACCAAGAACGAGTCGGTCGGTCGCGCCATCGAACTAGCGCGGGCCGAACTGCGCGGCGTGCGCGACGATGGCATCACCGAGGCCGAACTCGAGGACGCCAAGCGTTACCTGACCGGCAGTTTCCCGCTCGGCCTCGACAGCAACGGTAAGATCGCGACGTTCATCGCACAGTCGTGGTTCTTCGGCCTGGGCCTCGACGCCGCGGAACAGTACCTGCGCAAGATCGAAGCCGTGACACTCGAAGACGTCGCCCGCGTCGCGCGCGAGCACCTCCAACCCGACACCCTGCTGACCGTCGTCGTCGCCGACCTCGCCCAGGTGGGCGCGACCGACCCGGGGCCGCCTCCGAAATAGCAGCGCTCCATCGGAATGGACTGAAGCATCCGCATCCGCGGCGTGTCTCCGTGCTTGGCGAACTCGTGAAATTGCGTTGTCGCGGGTGCGTTTCTCTCGTCGATCGGTTTCGACAAAATCACTTGAGTTCCTTGGGGTGATGTCGATAGGGTCGAGCCGCCGCTTGCAGTCCGTTGAGAAAGTAGGGCAGGAGCGAAAATGACAGATCTCGACCCAGATCAAGGCGCCGAACCGGAGGCAAAGTCGGGACTTTGTTGAAGATTCGGCAACGCAGAGCTGGGTCGAGAGATCCATTTGCCCGGCCTACTTTCTCATCGGGCTGCTAGATCAAATCGGGGACAAAGGGGAAGGGGATGCAGCATCGGCTCAGGAGTTCGGAGTGGCTCATTCGCGCCGCGACCGCGGTGATCGTTGTTGCTTGGAATTTTGTCGTGGCGGCAGCCGCGGCCACCGGGCCGGCGATCATCGAGATTGGCACGGGAGTGGCCGAGCCCGGACATCTGGGCACCCTCGACGTGCGTCTGCACGGCAACGGTCTGCCGGTTGTCATTGTCGACTCGAGAATCAGCACCGATCCACCCCTTTGTCTCGTCGACTGCACGTTGGACCCGTACCTCGGGCTCAACTCCGCAAGCGTGAGTGTCACCGGTTGTGACAGCGCCTGGGCGTTACTGTTTGCGGTTCCCATAGTCGCTATTCCCGATGGAACGGTGTTGTTCAGCTGTGATGTCGCGATCGCTCCAGGGACGCCAGACGGGTTTTATCCGGTTGTACATACGTTGCCATATGTCGGTGTAGCTGGAGACGGACCTTTGCGTGTGGCGCTGGGTGTAAACGGCGGAATTTTCGTCGGGACAGCTGCTGCCACGTGCGGGAACCTAACGGTTGAACTCGACGAAGAGTGCGACGATGGAAACATGGATGGTGGTGATGGGTGTGCCGCCAACTGTACTGTTGAGAGATCCGTCCTTGTCGAACTGTCCGATCCATCGGCAACGGTCCAAACAGGCGCTCTGGCGCTCGCTCTTGCCCTGCGCGGCCCACAGGAGCTGCTCCTCGGGTCTCCGCGCGCGTCCGACCCCGACGCGATCATTCCCGCGGTCGCGATGCTTGCGGGGACCGCTCTACGGCCGGCTCCGATCTTGGGCGTCGGATGTGCGTGTCTTCATGCCGAACCGAATCCCGATGGCGGTGCCGGAATCGCAGGACGCGGCGAGTTCGGTTGTGGCATCGCGGGATTGCCGGACGTCGACTATGAAGCGCGCCGCGACCACAACACGGACGATGTCGACCAAACGTGTGCGTTCGGGTCGGTCGAGTCTGCGCCACACCCGGCGGTGTGCAACGGGCCGTTGATCACGACGAGTTCGGGACAGGGCGTGGCCGGGTCTGGCCGCATGGAGTTCCGCTACTCGCTGCGTGTGCTCTCGGACGGCGGAACGTGCGCGACGGACCTCGCGGGAGCGTCGCCGTGCCCGATCGCGGCGTATGGTCCAGATTGCGTTCCGTGCTCCGATGACGACGTTGCAGCGGCCGCCTCGTTCCCGCTCGCCCTCACCACCGGCACGGCGCAGGCGGCTATCGAGGATGTCGGAAACGAACTCGGACAGACACTTGAAGACGGTGCGCCGTGTGGATCGGGCACGTGTCAGGCTCGCGCTTCGGGCGAGGTGTTCTCCTGCCCGGAACTTGTGTCCGCTGACGTCTTGTCGATTGGCGCGTGGGCGGCCGCTGCGCCAATGGTCGACCATCCATCGTTCGGTGACAGCGTTCTGTCGATCGAGCTCGGCGTGATATCGCCGACCCCGAGTCCGACGCCGACCCGAACGCCGAGTTTCACTGGAACTCCGACCCGGACCCGAACGGCAACGCCGACCGCTACCCTCCCCGACGCGGATGGGAGCTTGATCCTGACCCGAGTTCGGCTGCTAGCGGATACGGCGCGGCGCCCAGGCCGCGAAAACGGCGCGCTGATTGCGACGGGCCTCGTCAACGTCAACGATCCGTTCGCGCCGCTCGTCAGCGACGTCGTCGCGCATGGGGTCACGGCGATGGTGAGCGGCGCTGGGGGTGTCGCGTTCAGCGTCGACTGGACGGGCGCGCAGTGCGCGGAACGCTCAACCGGTCGGGGTCCGGTCGTCAGCTGCATCGATAGCGATCGCCGGCGCGTAACATTCAAGCCGACGCGAACACCGAATGTCTTCCGCATGGTGATCAAGGCACGGCGCATCGCGATACCTCCTCCGTTTACGGCCGCCCCGATCGCCATCGAACTACGAACCGTCAATTCGCGACGCAGCGATTCGATCGCAAACTGCACGGTGCGGGAGCCGAATCAGTCGCGTTCGACCTGTCGCGAGTCTGGATTCGTCGGCACGACGCCGACGGCGACATCTACTCCGACCTTTACGCCGGCTCCCCCCTGTCCTGGGGATTGCAACGACAACGGTGTCGTCGCGATCAACGAGAGCCTTCGAGTGATCAACATCGGGTTGGGGTCCGTGGACCTCTCTCAATGTCCTGCCGCTGACTCCGATTTGAGCGGCACCGTTGACGTGGCCGACCTCGTCCGTACCGTCCGGGCTTCTTTGCAAGGTTGTGGGGCATCGCTGCCGCCGCCGACACCGGGGGGTGCCGGAACGGTGGCTGTTCACGTAGGCACCACGAGTGCGGTTGCCGGCGGTATCGCGTCGGTCGAGATTCGGCTGACCACGTCGGGGTATAGCGTCGCGGCAGTTCAGCAGGAGCTGTCAGTCAGTTCGATGGGGCAAGTTTGTCTCACGGGGTGCGAGACCAACCCAGCCATCGGCAAACCGGCTAGTTCATTTGCCTTACTCGGATGTGAGGGACTTCGGGCATGGACTGTAGGCATTGCGGAGGTTGATGCGATTCCCGACAACTCCGTCATCCTCGTTTGTCACCTCGAGGTTGAGCCGGATGCCGCGCCGGGTAGCTACTCGATCGACGCGACTAGCGTCGTGGCATCGGACACGCAGGGCTTCGCGTTGCCGTCGATCGGGGTGGCAGGCGGGATCGCAATAGGGACGAGCGCTGCGGAACTGCCTTGACCGCCTCCTTGCTTCGCGCATGCTTTTTATCGGCCTCTTTTCCAAGCGTGTGGATAAACTGCGAGCCGTGATCGCGAGCAAGTTTACCTGACGCCTGCGCACGCTAAAGCCGGCTTCGATCCGCCTCGTCCCGCGGTTTGGTGTTGAAGATTGTTGGGCGAGGCAGTTGCTTCGCGGATTGGGCTCGCGCCGTTGTTTCACGTTGCGCCTTCCTTAACGCCAAGGCGCCAAGACGCGAAGGCGCCAAGGGGTGACCAGTTCTCCGGTGGCGGTCCATTTTCACACACTGTGAACGCGCGCAGCTGGGCGGACTTCGCAGCAGACCCGGCGTCCCCTTGGCGGCTTGGCGCCTTTGCGGCTTGGCGTTGAAAATTGCTGATCGAGGCAGTGTCGTTCGGCGATGGGGTTCGCGGCGGTGGTGCAGATTCGTTTCACCTCGCCAACGTCGCTTCTCCTTGTCCCCCTTGCCCTGTTCGGAGAAGACCCATTCATTCATTCATTCATTCATTCATTCATTCATTCATTCTCGCTACCGACGAACCCCCCTCTGCGTCTCCGCGCCTCCGCGCGAGAAATCGCTTTGGCCGTCGGACCACGTCGTGTCACCTTCCGCGATTCGCTGATACTCTCCCGCCGCGATGGCGAAGGGCACGGGCAATCGGCGGCAGACGCCGCGGCGGGCTTTGCACCCCGTGGCCGCGTCCGCGCCCGATAGCGCGGCTCGCGGCTGGCCGCTCGCTCTGGCCGGTGTCGCGCTGGTTGCCCTGCTGGTGTACGCCAACTCGCTCGGCAACGGCTTCGTCTGGGATGACCCGATCATCATCGAACGGCAGCTGATCGTCTTCGACTCGCTGGCGGACGTTCTGATCACGCCGCGCGGCATTCCGCAGTACAGCCCGGACTACTACCGGCCGACGACGACGGCGAGTTATTTGATCGACCGGATGCTGGGCGGCGACGACGCGTTCGCCTTCCACCTCTCGGTCGTGCTTGCGCATGCGCTCGTCGCCGTTCTGGTGACTCTCTTGTGCCGGCAGTTGTTTGTACCTTCAGCGATGGCCGATCGCGCCGCCGTCGCGGCCGGGTTGCTGTTCGCGGTGCACCCCGTGCACACGGAGTCTGTTGCCTGGGCGGCGGGCCGCTCGGATGTGCTCGCGACGTTGTTCGCCCTCGCCGCGCTGTTGCTCCTGCGCGGCGCCGATCCCGGGGCGCGGCGCATCGCCGCGTCGGGCGTCTGCGCCTTCGCAGCGCTCGGCGCCAAGGAGGTGGCGGTCGCTCTCTATCCGCTCGCTCTCCTGCGCGATTGGATCGACCCGGCGGTCGGCTTGAAGCTCCGCGCGCTCGTTCGTTACGCGGGCATCGGCGCGGCGCTCATCGCCTATGTCGTGTTGCGGCGGATCACCATCGGCGACGTCGTCGGTGAGCAACCGGGCGAGGCGTCCGTGTTCACCGTGCTCCCCGAGGTATTGTGGGCTCTCGGCGCGTACGTCCGCGAGCTGCTGTGGCCGTTCCCTCTCAACGCCTACATCGACGCGGTGCCGCGCGGCGCGGGGGCGTTCCTGGGGCTGGCGGCTCTGGCCGCGGCGTCGGCGTGGGCGACCGTCGAGTGGCGGCGCGGCGACCGGCGCTGGCTGTTCGCGGTAGCGTGGGTCGCGCTCGCCATCGCTCCGTCGCTGGCCATCCTCTGGAAGATTCCCGAGGTGCCGATGGCCGAGCGCTACGCGTATCTCCCGTCGGTCGGCTCGAGCTTGTTCTTCGCCCTGGTCCTGGTCCGCATCGGCGCGACGGCTACGCCGCTTCGTACCCTGTCGATTGCGCCCCTGTTGTTGCTCGCCGCTGCGGCTGTGTGGCTGCGCAACCCCGTGTGGCGCGATGACGTCAGCCTGTGGAGCGACACCGCGACGAAGACGACGACGTCGGGGATGGCGTTGCGCAACCTCGGTGCGGCGCACCTGCGCGCCGGCCGCGACGGAGAAGCGGAGCCGCTGCTGCGCCGCGCGCTGACGCTGCGGAATCCGCCGCTCGGCCTGCACGGCATCTACAGCAACCTCGGCACCATCGAGATGAACAAGGGGCAGTTCGCCGCCGCGCGGGTGTTTTACGAACAGGCGTTGGGCGAGGGCGCGGCCGGCGCCGACGTGATCTTCAACCTGGGACTCAGCAAGTTCTACGACGGTGGACAGTCACCAGCGGCGGCGCGCGCCGCGCTACCGCATTTCCAGAGCGCGGCGGAGTTGAGTCCGCACGATCCCGACATCGACGCCGTGCTCGTGCAGGTTTACGCCGCGCTGGGCGAACCCGCACGGGCCCGCGCCCACCTCGAGGCCGGGATCGCCAAAGGTCTGCGCCCGGAGACGCGAACAGCGTTGGAGGGCGTGCTGCGCGGATCCGACTAGTACGTGCGGTCTTTCCTCGGTTCGGTTGCGGCGCTAGAAGGTCGGTCATGGCGCGCGCCGATTACCACGCGCAGTTGGTGCGACACGCGGGCGAGTGGGATGTCCTGCCGCACGGGTTGGTGGTGCCGTCGCTGCCACACGGCACCGACTGGCGCCGCGGGTTTTGCCGTGGCATCGCGCTGCTTACCGACGAGGTTCTCGTGGGCAACCGCTGGCCGGCGCTGTCGGGCGCGTTGCTCGCGGAGCTGGCGCGGCGCTGCGCGATGCTGGGCGCGTTCACCGCGCTCGATCCGCGACAGCGACCGCGACCGCGAGAGATCTCGGTTCGCTTTCGCAAAGCGATCGCCGTGGCCGACGCGCGGCGACATCCAAAGATCGCCGACGGGGGAGGGACTCTCTACTGGAGCGCCGCGGTTGATGAGAGCGTGGCTGGAATGACGGTTGCCGTTCGCATGACCCGGCAACCGCCCGACGCGCCCGACCCCGGCGCGACCCTCGAAGCGACCGTGCTGTTCGATCTGGTCGAGGTCGAGGCCGGGCCGGCGTCCGAGTCGGTCGAACGCCGCATGTCGGACTACCTTCTGGGACTGCCCAGACGTTTGGCCCTGCCGGCGTATCTACCTGGATGGAGCACCGACGAGATCCTCGGCGTCTGCCGGGAGCGGCCCGGATCCCTGGTCGCGGTGGCCGAGCAGGCGCTCGGCGACGCCGGCAAGATCCTCCGCGGCGAAGGCGTCGCCGACGGCGAGGAGGAGTCGATGCTGCTTGCCGACCTCACGTACCGCTGGCTCGAGGATGTCGACGACGCCTGCGCATCCTATTCAGCGCGACCCGGACCGCGTCGTCGCGACGCCAAGGGCCGCGATTGGGTACTGGCGATGGCGACGCTTACCGTGGATGGGCGCAACGTCGGCGAGGCGACGGGGAATCTGGTCCTCCGTCGTCAGTCTGCGGCCTGACCCGAGCAAGCGACGGGGCGCGGGCTGGGTGGACGCGGGATGCCAGGGGCCGCGCCGAACAAAGAAGATGTCAGCGTTTCATCGAAAAATTGCCTTCCCCGCGGCGATTCGATTCGAGTAGGTTGCCCTTTGCATCCACGATGTGCCTCCGACTTTCACGCGAGGAGGGCATGAGAGAACCGATCGTCGTTTCGTCGTCGAAGCGCGCGCTGACCGACCAACGGGTAGTATCCCGTCTCGGTGGTGTCGTCGCCCGGCTGGAACCAGTGAACTCGGGAGGTCGTTGATCATGCCAAAATCAGTCCGCATCACCATGTTGGGCCTCGTGATCGTAGCGCTGTCGGCCTGTGGAGGAGGTGGCGGCGGGCTGACGGATGCGCAGGTGTCTGGCGCCCCCGTCGGTGGAGACGAGTCCGCCTCTGCCGTACCAACGGCCACGTTCACGCCGGAGCCGGACGTCGCAACCGTGACACCGCTCAGCGAAGTTCCGCGCGTCCCGCCTGTCGGCGGATGTTTCGCAACCGGCTGCAGCGGTCACGTCTGCGCCGGGACGCACGTGGTGACGACCTGTGAGTGGAGACCGGAGTACGGGTGCTATCGACTTGCGCGCTGTGAGCGACAGCCGCACGGCCTCTGTGGCTGGACGCAAACGGAGGCGCTGTCGCAGTGTCTATCCGGGCTGGTGGAGCCGCCTGCCGCAACGCCGCCCACGTCGACGCCGGCTCCACAGGGGGTGGAACCGACCATCTCTGTCGGCGGCACCGGCTTGCCCGCTGCCGCGGCGGACGACCTGATCCTCCTCGTTGGCGCGTACGAAGGCGATGCGATCGCGTCGACGACGATCGCCGGTCAGGACCAGGAGACCGGCACCGCACGGGTGGTGATCGAGCCCGGGGCGGCGCCGCTCTACGTGATCCTTACCAGTCACGGGGCGCACATCTGGCGTATCGAAGGAGATGTGTCGCGGGTTCGGCGCGTTGTCGTTTTCGGCTGGGGTCCGCAGGGAGTGACCGGCATTGCGGCCGACCGGGTCACCGTGTTGGCGAATACGGATGACGGTCCGTTGCCGGGCTACTTCTACTCGGTCCACTCCCCCGATGCAGTCACGTTGCGCCGAGCCGTGGAGGACGCTCTCGGGCGAGCCGTCGACACGGTCCTCGGCCACTACGAGATCGGCACGATTGCGCTTCCCTCCGGCACGGTGACCGCGACTCTCCCTCCGGTCGGGACTCCAGCCGGTTTCGATGGAGCCGTGTTCCGGCTTCACGGCTTGCGGTTCAGCCCCGGCGGGGTTGTCGAGATCGATCCGGCCGTCGTCGTGTCAGCGGCTCCGGCCGAACGTTACGAGGTCCTACCGCAGGGCTTCGGTTTGGCGCAGTTGGTGGCGACCGGTGGTCTCGAACATCGAGACGATTTCTTCTACATCGCCCGCGCGATTCCGCGCTTTCCCGCTGGGCTCAACGGTGCGCACTCGGTCGATTTCGTGCTCGCAGCGGGTGTCCCGATGCCGGCAGGTGATCCCGGCCACTCTTGTGTCTTCTCGGAGGAGACGGGTCAGGCTATCGGCTTTTCGGGACGCTGCGGTTGGGTCGAGCCACCGGCGGGCGTGTGCACCCTGCCACCGCCGTCCGAGGACGCCGAGATCGTTCTTTTCGGCGCATACGAGGGCGACGCGATGTCGACCGTGACGGTCGCGGGGCGTGATGATGTCACCGAGACCGCGCGTGTCGTGGTCGCCGCGGGCGACACGCCGCTGTACATCGTCATCGCCAGCTACAGCAACGTGATCTGGCGTTTCGAAGGATCCGTCGATCGCGTCGCCCGTGTTGCCCTGGTCGGTTACGGCGTGCAGGCGATCACGGGGATTGCCGAGGCGCAAATCACCAACGCCTCCGGTTCGCGTGATTGCGCGGGGTACTATTACGATCTTCAGTCACCAGAGGCCGTCGCGACGCGGCGTGCGGTGACCGATGCGCTCGGGCGCTCGGTCGACGTCATGGCGGGTGCCTATAGCGTCGGGACGGTCACCTTTCCCGAAGGGACCGTGACGGCGAGCGCGCGGCCCGCCAGTGTCCCTGATGGCCTCGACGCCCTCGTCTACATGGTTCTGGGGCTGGGCTACGCGCCCGGCGGCTTGGTCGACATCGACCCGAACCTCGTCGTGTCGAGCACGCCGGTGGAGCGATACGACGTATTGCCGCAGGGCTTTGGCCTTGCTCAACTCGTCGGGGCAGGTGCGGTCGAGATGCGGGGCGGCGACTACTTCGGACAATTCCATATCCTTCGGGCGATCCCGCGTTTTCCGGCGGGGCTCCACGGCGCGCACCTGGTCCGCTTCGTCCTCGGGACGGGAGTCCCGATGCCGGACGGAGACCCCGGTCACTCCTGCGTCTACTCCGAAGAAACTGGCGAGCCGTTGGTGAACGATTTCATCTGTGGTGCGATCGGGTTCGGGGGGTGACGTCCCACACCGAACCTTGCCGCTCATGGCCCACGGGCGTCCCGCTCAAGGGCAGTCGTTCACCGCGCCGTTGGTGATCCAGGCGCGGATCGCGTCGAGCTCGTCCTGGGAAAGAAAGGGGCCGCCGAGCGGCATCTGGTTGCCGCAGAAGCTGCCGAAGCACTGTGCGGTGAACGCGCCCTGGGTCCCGTCGAGTTTGTGCATCAGCCAACTGGAGGACGGATCGCCGGGTTCGATGCGGTTCATCGTCATGTGCTCGCTGCTGGCGACGCCGATCATGTTGGCGTGACCGGTGTTACAGTCGCCGAGGCCGGCGAGGCCACCGGCGCCGCCGTGGCAACCGCTGCAGGCGGGGCCGACGATTTGCGTGTGGATGTCGGCCCACGACGGCGTCAGCACATCGAACGCGTCGTCCGACACGGCCTTGAGCATCTCCGCGCTGCTCGACTTGAAGGGCGGGGTGTAGCGCGCGCCCCAACACGGTCCCCCCGCTTGTTGCAGCTGCACGTCGAGTACGCCGTCGAGCGCGTCGAGCGATGACAGTCCGAGGTTGACGCCCTTGCCCTTCACGCTGACCTTGGCCTTGCCATCCACGCCCTCGTTCAACTTGACCGAGGACAGGCCGTGCGGCGTCAGGCCCTTATCCTTGTACGAGTACCCTTTGGAGGTTTCCTTCCAACACGGCTTGCCCTGGCAGAAGCCGGACGCCGGCGCGGTGAAGCTCTGCACCAGGACGCCGTCCTCGTACAGGCACAGGTCGTAGCTGTCGCTGACCATCGGCGCGCCGAATTCCGCCTTGACGGTCGCTTCGCCCTTGCCCCACACCCACACCAGCTTGTCCTTCTCGCCCGGGGCCAGATGCTTGAGCTGGAACTTCGACTTGCCGGCGACCGTCGGGGCGCGGCATGCGGACGGCGCCGGACTGCAACCGGACGCCGGAGCATCGCCATTGCGCATGATCGTCACCACGTCGGCGATCTCGTCCGTCAAGCCGAGGTCGAGGTCGCCGTCGTTGTCCGCGTCGAAGAGTACGGCGCACGACGGATTGTCCGGCGCCTGGAAATCCTCGACGACGGTGAAGTTGCCGGCGCCGTCGTTGCGGAACCAACGCCAGAATCCGCCGCCGTAGCTCGACACCACCATGTCGAGATCGCCGTCGCCGTCGAGGTCGCCGAGGTCGACCGACGGGATGTGTGAGCCGATGGCGATCGTCGTGACCGGTTCGAAGGTGCCGTCCCCCTCGCCGATCAGGACACCGATGTTGCCGTCACCATTGTTCGCGGTGGCGGCGTCCATGATGCCGTCGCCGTCGATGTCGCCGACCACCAGCACCCACGTCGAACCGCCGGTGGACTGCGCCGGGCCCGCGGCGGTGAACGTGCCGTCGCCGTCGCCGAGCATCGTCGCGACCTCTTCGCCATTGCGACCCGCGACCACCAGATCGGTGATGCCGTCGCCGTCCATGTCGGCGGCCGCCAGTCCGTACTCGCCGCTGACGCCGCCCTCGAAGTAGGACGGCGCGCCGAACACGCCACTGCCGTTGTTGAGCAGTAGCGCCAGGTTGCTGCTACCGACGTTCGCGTTGACGATATCGAGATCGCCGTCGCCGTCGACGTCGAGCGCCGCGATCCCGTGCGGCTCCGATACGACCGAAATCTCTTGCGCCGGTGCGAATGTTCCGTCGCCGACGCCGAGCAGGATCGCCACCGAGTGGCTGCTCGCCGCGGCGACGCACAGGTCGATGAAGCCGTCGTTGTTGAAGTCGGCCGTGTCGTTGGGGCTCGCCTCGAAACCGATCGGTTCGCGCGGGAGCATCGGTCCGAACGTGGCTGTCCCGTCGGCGTTGTTGAGGAAGACACGTACGTCGCCGCTCACCTCATTGACGGTGGCCAGGTCGAGCCAACCGTCGTCGTCGAGATCGGCGGCTGCGGCGCCGTAGATGCGCGTCTGCGGCCCCGTCTTGTTGGTGAACTGCTGGGTCTGCGCGAAGGTCGCGCTGCTCGCCGTCACGCCGGTGATGAACTGGAAGGCGTAGCCCTCGTCGCGCAATGTCGTCAGATCCGCCGCGGTGATGTCGTGCGACAGGTTGACGAACACCAACTCACCCGCCGACAGAGGCTCGGTCGGCGTCATAGTGACCGTCTGGTTGGCGTTCGAAAATGCCAACGTCCCCGTCGCTGGACCGCTCCACCGGCCGAATACGCGGAACGAGTCCGCGGTGACGGTCGCCGTGTTCAGGGGGCGATCGAACTCGATCTGGACGGTCGTCGATGTCGCGGCCGTGGCGTTGAGCGCCGGCGCCGTCGAGACCACCTGGAGTTGCCCGGCGGCGCCAATCGGGAGAACGAGCACCGCGATGCAGGAAACGGCGGCGAACGAGGAGCGCATCTGTGGACTTCCTTTCCGGGGCAACGCATTGACCCGGCCCGTCGGGGTTCGCGTCGACGCGAACCCGGGCTAGGTACCACGGCGCTATCCACCCGTCCACGGATTCTTTTTGGGAGTGATCCGCGGAACGTCCGATCACTCCTTGGTCTTCAGCGCGCCGTCGTTTTCTCGAATGAACGAGCGAATGTCTTCGCTGAGGTCGAGAAGCCGCGTCCACTGTTCTTTGTACAGCGTGACCGGGAAGCGCCCGAGGCCGTATACCGAAACCGCCCCTTTCGCGCTCACTTTGAGCGAAATGCCCTTGCTGCCCCTCTGCTTGAGCGCTTCGTTTTCCCGCCGCAACCGCTCCAGCTCCGCTTGGATATCGTCATCTGCCATGCGGCGTTGATAGACGTGCGCCGATGGTGGAGCAAGGGGGGGCGCGGACGGCGTGTTCGAGGGGCAAGCCCTTCGACAAGCATAGCGTGGGCTGCCCAAACCCAACCCGGTCCGCAGGCTACAGACCTGCGCCTACCGGTAGCCAGGCCGCCCTGTAGCCGCAGGACTTTAGCCTGCGCCCAGGAATCCGTGCGACACGCGCGGAAATTGTCACGGCTTGCGCGGTCGCGGCCGGACGCGCAACAAGAAGGGCTCGCATGTTCATGAGGTGATCGCCGAACGCGCGGTCGAGTCGAGGGATTCGTTGACGATACATCTGACTTCGCCGCGCAATCGCGGCGCGATGCGAGAACACACGGCTGCGAACCAAGCAGCGCGGCCGAGGTCCGCCGGGCGATGACCATCGCGAGCCTCGCGGGCAAGAAGTGCTTCATCACCGGCGCCGCGAGTGGCATCGGCCGCGCGACGGCGCTGGCCGCCGCCGCGGAGGGTGCCGAGCTCTTCCTCACCGATCTCGATCAGCCGCTCCTCGACCGCGTCGCCGCCGACGTCCGCGGCGCCGGCGGACGGGTGGTCGCGGTCGAGGCGTTCGACATCGCCGACTTCGAGGCCGTCGCTGCTTTCGCCGGCGCGGTTCATGCCGATCACGGCAGCATGGACATCGTCATGAACGTCGCGGGCATCGCCGTGTGGGGAACGGTCGAGGCGATGGAGCATCGGTACTGGCGCCAGGTGATCGACGTGAACCTGATGGGCCCCATCCACGTCATCGAATGCTTCCTGCCGGAGATGGTGCGCGCCGGTCGCGGCGGGCACCTGGTCAACGTCTCGTCCGCGGCGGGATTGTTCGGCCTGCCGTGGCACGCGGCGTACAGCGCCAGCAAGTTCGGCCTGCGCGGCCTCTCCGAGGTGCTGCGTTTCGATCTGCGGCGGCACGGCATCGGCGTCAGCTTGGTGTGCCCTGGCGGCGTCAACACGCCGTTGGTGGATTCGGTCGTGGTGCTCGGCGTCGACGACACGAACGCTGGATATGAGGCGATGAAGGCGCGGTTCCAGCGCCATGCCGTGACCCCGGAAAGCGTCGCGCAGGCGATTCTTCGCGGTGTGAAACGCAACCAGTACATGGTGTTCACGTCGTACGACATTCGCATCGGCTACTGGTTCCAACGCAAGCTGGCATTTCCGTACGAGCTCGTGATGCGGGTGATGAACGACCGCTTCGCCGTGCTCGCCCGCCGGGCGCCGCCGCCGTGACGCCGCCACTCGAACGGCCGCGGATCCCGCCCGGCACGCGGCGAGAGATCGGCGTCGTCAACTCGCTGATCGCCCGCCTGCTGGGCCGGGTCGCCGGCACCGGGCCGCCGAACGTGTTCACCACCCTCGCGCGCAATCGACGGCTGTTCTGGCGGTGGCTGGTGTTCGCGGGTGGACTGATGCCGGGCGGCCGCCTGCCGCGCGCCGACACCGAGCTGATCATCCTGCGCGTCGCGCACCTGTGTGGCTGCGACTACGAGTGGGAGCATCACGTACGCCTCGGCCGGCGCGCCGGGCTGACGCCGGAGGCGATCGAGGACGTGCGGCGCGGGCTCGCCGCGCCGGGCTGGTCGCCACGTCAGGCCGCCCTGCTGCGAGGGGCGGACGAGTTGCACGCGGAGCGCCGCATCGGCGACGCGGCGTGGTCGGCCCTTGGCGCGCATCTCGACGAGCGCGAGCTGATCGAGTTCTGCCTGCTGGTCGGCCACTACGAGATGCTGGCGATGACGCTGAACAGCCTCGGCGTGCAGCCCGACTGATCGGCGGCGGTTGGAGCCGACCCGCCGCGCGTCTGAGGCGACGTTCCCCCGGGTGAGGCGGGCGCGACTCGCCGGAATCTCAATCGAGGTGTATGGTCTCGGCGCCATGATCTTTCGCCAGCTCTTCGATCCGCAGTCGTCGACCTATACGTATCTGCTCGCCGACGACCAGACTCGCGAGGCGGTCTTGATCGATGTCGTGTTCGAACAGTTCGAACGCGACCGCGCCCTGCTGCGCGAGTTGGACCTGCGACTCCTCTACACATTGGAGACACACATCCACGCCGATCACGTGACGGCGGCGTGGCGCTTCGGCCAGACGCTCGGCTCGCGCATCGTCCTGTCGAAACTCGGTGGCGCCGAGGGTGCCGATCTCTACGTCGACGAGGGCGATGAACTGCGCGCCGGATCGATCGTCCTCACCGTGCGCGCGACGCCGGGGCACACCAACGGTTGCGTGACATACGTCGTGTTCGATCACGGCCTGGCCTTCACCGGCGACGCCCTGCTCATCCGCGCCGCCGGGCGCACCGATTTCCAACAAGGCGATGCCGCCACGTTGTACCGATCGATCACGCGGCAGATCTTCACACTGCCCGACGACTTCCTCCTCTATCCCGCCCACGACTACAACGGCCGTACGGTGACAACGGTGGGCGAGGAAGAACTCTGGAATCCGCGCGTCGGCGGCGAGGCAAACGAGACCGACTTCGTCGGTTACATGTGCAATCTGGGGTTGCCGCATCCCAAGCAGATCGACGTCGCGGTTCCCGCCAACCTGAAGTGCGGCCGCCCCGAGGGCGGCCTCCGCGCCGAACCGCCGTCGTGGGGACCGGTGACGCATACCTTCGCGGGCGGCACGGAGATCGACCCTCATTGGGTAGCCGACCACCGCCGGCAAGTCACCATTCTCGACGTGCGCGAAGCGACCGAGCGGACCGGCGACCTGGGTGCGATCGACGGGTCGCTGCACATCCCCCTGGGCGAGTTGCAGCAGCGAGTCGCCGAGGTGCCGCGCGACAAACCCGTCGTGTGCGTGTGTCGCTCGGGGCGGCGCTCGGCCCAGGCGGCGGTGTTGTTGGAGAAGGCGGGCGTGCACGACGTGGCGAACGTCACCGGCGGCATGATTCGATGGCGGGCGCTCGGTTTGTGAACAGAGCTGACGTGACGTGGAAAGAACGCAAGGTCGTCGTCACGGGAGGAGCGTCGTTCATCGGATCGACTCTGGTGGACGCATTGGTCGCGCGTGGCGCGCGCGTTACGATCGCCGATGATTTCTCCAGCGGCCGGCGTTCGAACATCGCAGCGCTGGTGGAAGCCGGCGCGGCGCGACTGATCGAGGGCGACTTGCGCGACCTCCAGCACGCGCACGCCGTGATGGCGGGTCAGGAGATTGTCTTCCACCTCGCCGCCGATCACGGCGGTCGTGCCTACGTCGATCTGCATCAAGCGGCGTGCGCCGGCAATCTGGCGCTGGACGGCATCGTCTTTCTCGCGGCGCAGCGCGCTGGGGTGGAGAAGATCGTCTTCTCGTCGTCGGCCTGCGTCTATCCCAAAGGTTTGCAGGCGGACCCGGGTGAAACCGTGTATCTCCGCGAAGACGTCGTCGCACCGCCCTACGACGCCGACAATCTGTACGGCTACGCCAAGCTCATGGCGGAGTTGACGCTCGCCGCCGGCTATCGCGAGCGCGGCCTGAAAGCCGCTTCGTGTCGTTACTTCACCGTTTTTGGACCGCGCGGTGTGGAGAACCACGCGATCATGGCCATCATCGCGCGGGCGTTCATCCGCCAGGATCCGTTCCCGATATGGGGCAACGGCGAACAAGTGCGCAACTGGACGTACATCGACGACATCGTCGAGGGGACGATTCGGGTCGCGGAGCGAATCGACGACGGCACGGCTGTGAACCTGGGCACGACCGAGCGGATTCGCGTCATCGACGCCGTCCACCAGGTGTTGGAGCTGGCGGGCTACGCGCCGCGGATCGAGCTGCAACCGGATATGCCGACCGGTCCCCTCAACCGCGTCGCCGACAACACCCGCGCGGAGCAACTCCTCGGCTGGCGACCGCGCGTCCCGTTTTCCGAAGGTCTGCGCCGGACCTTCGAATGGTATTGCTCCACGCACCGCCGCGAGGACGTCGCCGCGCGTCTCGAGGGGATGCTGAAGGAACGGTAACTGTCGTTCGAAAGCAGGCGCGCCAGCGTACCGTCCGTGTCACGCGCTCAGGTCGACGCCCGCGGCTTCCGCCCATTGCGCCACGGTGCGCTGGCTGCCCAGGCCGTAGCGACCCATTTCCCGTGGATCTCCCCGGCCGTAGAAGAGGTTGTGGAGACGGCGAATCATGCGATCGGTGTGCTCGGACTCCCAGCGATCGCTCTTCGTCTCCCACACCCGGTGGCGATGGCCTCCCCGATAGTTCGTGTAGTCGAGATGCCAGATCTGGATCTCGTCGGGCAGGTAGATGTCGTAGCCATGCGTGAAGGTTCGCAACGATAGTGCCGACTCATGAGCGGGGTTGATCATCGCCGGATCCTCTGGCACTTCGCGAATCCAACTGCCGTGGGTAAAGACGAAATTGCAGCAGACCAATGCGGTGGTCTGGTGCGGCTCGGATTTGCGCTCCGTCGACATCTGGATGTCGATCCACCCCACGGGCGGCAGGAGACGGCACGTCAGGAGGGGGACGCCGTCATACGGGGTCCCGCTCCAGGGGAGCACGACCTGCCTCTGCGCGTCGAAGGTGAATGGCGGCGAGCTGGTGGTGAGCAGCGGCTTGGCTCCCGGCTTGTCCTCGAGTTGCGCGATCAGGTTTTCGTCCCAGCCCTGCGCGAAGGCGGTGTGGGAGTCGATCAGCAGGTGGTACTCCTCGCCCGCGTATAGTTTTTGCACCTCGGCGCGCGACCAGCCGTAGCCGAGGCTGGCTTGGTAGGGGTACCTGCGAATGCGGAAGCGCGGGTCGTCGAGAAAACGATCGAGGCGTTCGCCTTCGTCCGCCTGCCAGCAGACGCCAAAGGTGAGGCGATCGGGATGCGCCGCGTTTTCCAGACAGGAATCGATCGTAAAGCAGAGGTACTCGTCGCGGTACGAGGCGATGGAAACGAAGATGCGCGGTGCACCGCCGGCGTTCGTGCTCATCCCGGCTCCAGATCGAGCGCCCCGGCGCTTTCCAGACGCTCGATGACCTGCTGAACATCCAAACGCATGACATCCGGGGCCAGTTCGAAGCGTGTCGCCAGCTCCTGCGTCAGGTCGGCCAGGCCGCGTGCGCCGTCGCACAGCTCCCAGATGGCGGCGGCGGAGGCGTTGAGCGCCAGGGTGTCCGAACGTCCGGGGATCTCGAGCACGGTTTGATCGAGGACTCTCCCAACACGCACGCCGACGCGCGGGCGTGGTCGGAGAAAGGCCAGCGCGCCGCCGACGGCACGCCGCGCGCGGTACTCCTCGAGCAGAGCGAGGAAGTCGCGGCCCGGTCCCGGGGCGACGGCTTGTGGATCGACGGTATCCCAACCGCTATAGACGCCCGCGTCCCAGACGACCTCGCCGCGCGCCGATTCGATGGCGCGGCGGTATTGCAGCAGCGGTGCCTCGCTCTGGCGTGCGGCGGTGTCGGCGCCGAGATCGGCGATCGCGTGCGGAATGTCGGCCTCGGCCGCCGCGATCGCGTAGGCGATCTGGTCCGCATCGTCGAGACGACCGTCCGCGCCGTGCGCCGTCTCGGCGCGCAAGATGCTCATGAGCTCCAGCCAGCGCGCCGCGAGCTTGCGCAGGTCGCTCGAATGGATGAGCACAGGCCACGTGACGCAGGGCGGCTCCAGCGCGCGGTTGACGCAGAACCGCTCGAGGAAGGCGAAGCGCGGACCCAGCCCAAACGGCCCCTCCGCTGCGCGCGGCAGGCTGGGCCATGCCGTCGCCCGCGCGGCGCCGGGCTCGACTTCCTGCGCGACGGGAGCTCGAAACACACAGTCCGGTTCGACCAGCAGGATGGTGCCCTCGATGCGCTCCACGAAGAGCCACTCGAGCAATGATGCGGCCTTGTTGTACGGAGGATAGACGTCTCCGGTGTACGGATGTGGAGACCAGGGCAGCGTTCCGCTGACGCGTGCAAACCGATGCCGGGGAAGTGGCTGGTGCGGTCCGATCGCGACCAGTCGCACCAATTCTCCCGGTTGCTTGACGCGGCCCCACGAGTACTCGAGCAGCTCCGATTGCCAAAGCATCGCCTCGTTCGCCGTGGTGCTGAAGACGGTGAAGATCATCTAGTGCGTCCGGCCGTCCGGGCGGCGCCGTCGGCACGCGCGAGCTGCGGCGCGACGACGCCGCAGCGAAAGTGCCCCCAGCCGAAACACGCCTCGGGATCGGGCGTGGCGGCGCGGTGGAGCCAGATGGTGATTGCGAAGCGACTGTCGGCGAAATCGCCGGACGGACAGCGCACCGGAACGGCCTCGTGGAACTCGCCGCTCGGGAAGACGACCAGGCGGTTGGAGACCGGATCCACGACTTCGAAGGTGTCCGCGGGACGGGATTGCCCCTCCTCCTCGACGCAATCGTAGAGCCGCAGCTCGCCGCCGACGAAGCCGCGCGGTTGGCGGTGCATGTAGTAGATGCACGAGAGCTCGCGCGGACAGTCCGGTCCCACGTCGGAGTGCAGCTTGTAGAATTGCCGGCTGCGAGCGGCCGTCAGCTGTGCCTCGACCATGCTCAGCGCAACGACATCCACCCCCAGCGCCTTTGCCAGCAAGGGGTACCACACCAGCACGCGATTCTGGATCAGCCTGGCGTGCGCCGAGTCGCCGAAGGTCGGGATGACCAGGTTCTGGCGATGCTCGGGCTGGTCTCCGTCGACGGTTCCCGCCTCGAAGTTCTTTTCCGACGCCGTGGCGAGCGCGAGCATGTCCTGGTGTTCCAGTGGGCACAGGAAGTCATCGATGACCAGATAGCGTGCGCGGCGGCTGCGCACCGCCGCCTCCTGCCGCGGCGTGAGATGGTCTGCCGCCTCCACGGTCGATGCCTCCACCACCACCGGCGGCTCGCTGACGATCGAGACCAGTTGCGCGGCGCGAAACGAACAAGCCGATTTTCCCCCGTCGAGCGGCAGTTGGATGAGTTCGTTTGCCCGCGTAGGCATCGCCAGCGCGGCGTAGAGTGTGCGCAGCTCGACCGCGTTCTCGTTCAGCGTCGCCTCGCAACTGTGTCCCTCGGCGAGCTGGATGCGCAGGCGAATTTCGCGGCCGGCGCTCACGGTGTCACCGCCTGGTCGCAAGGGTGAGCCCAACGGGAGAGCAGGCGCGCGGCCGGCGTTGCCCCGCTGAACGATAGCTGGACGACCGGCTGTCGCTCGACCAGGCGGCAGAGCCGCTCGACGGCGCGATCGGGATCCGCGCCGTAGTCGAGGGACGTTTCGATCAGTGCCGCGACAGCCACCGCCGGCGAGAGGGGCTCGATCAGGTCCCGCGTATGAAGTCGCTGCGATGCGACCACCAGGTTGGCCAGGGGAGTCGCGATACGTGGGCTGGAGGCGCTTCCCTCCGGCCGGGTGCGCACGCCGAACGGCAGGACGACGAAATCGTCGATGCGGATGGCGATCACCCCGCGCTCCAGCAGATCCCAGCCTTCTCTTTGCAGAGCTTCGAGGACGGAGTCGTCGCCGCTGTCGAGGTCGCCCGCGACCACCATCGCCCTGCCGGCTCGCGCGAATCCGGCGCCGCGCAACCAGGTGTGGCGGCGTCGTGCGTTGGTAAACACGGGGACGGCGAGTAGCTTCACCAGCTCGCCCAACTGGTTCGCATCCTGTGCGGTGCCGACGCGCTGCCCGTTGCGCAGCACGGAGTACCCGCCCCCGGCGGAGACGACCTCCAGATCGGCGATGACGTTTCCAGCTCGCTCTCCGTGGCGTGCGCCGAAGCCCAGGCCGGCGTGGTACAGGAGATCGGCATTGCGGCAGCGGACGGCGATCTGGAGATTCTCGAAACTCAGGTAGGCAACGGATGGCGCGGTCGCGTCCGCGTCGTCGCGTCTTCCCAACGTGAGCGGCGGGTGCGCATCCGCTCCGCGTGCGAGAGCGCCGCTGCCGAGGGTGTCGGCCGTCAGGAAGCTCTCCGGCCATTCGCGCATCCAGGAGGGGTTGAGGCGTTGGCTCACGCGGTTCCATGAGTACGGCCCCTCGCGCTCCTCGACCATCACGCCGCGATCGAGCGGGATGCAGTGACTGACCGCGTGGCGGCCTCGCTCGACCGGCGCGCCCGGTTCGGGCAGCTCGTTCCAGAGAAAGCGGAAGCGTTCGTCCTTGCCGCGGTTCCCCCGGTAGCGCTGGATGATCGAGGTGAAGGTGCTGGACATCGTGCCGATGAACTCGTCCGACTCCGCTGCCACCAGCTGCGATAGGTACGCCAAGCTCAGGCTGTCCGCCTGCGGCAGCCGCGAGAACTCATCGCCGTAGGCATCGAGGATGTGCCAGTCGATGAAATAGTGATGGGGATAGGCAAGGGTGATCTCGCGAAAGAACGGATCGTCGCGTTCGTCGGTCACGATGACGAGAGGAACCTTGCGGTCGAACACCTGATCGAGGGCCTCGATGGCCTCCCAGGGCTGCCGCTCGAGCGTTGTGACGCCATAGGTGACCTTGAAATCGCCGCGCCGGATGTGCACGGCGTTGAAGGATCCCATTTCGGCGGCCACGCGCGCGGCGAGCTCGGCGAACGCCTGCTTGGCGCGCATACGCTGAAGCACGCGGTGCACCGAGCGACGCGTCTCGTCATCGAGGTAGAACTGATAACTGTAGAAACCGAGATTGGTGCGGTGCTCCCGGCGTGATGGGTCGGTTCCCGGCAGGAGCGGCGTCTCGGAAAGCCGCAACACCGGAATTCGATCGAGATCTTCGGTCGGGGTCAGCCAGTGCTCGCGATCCCGAGCGAAGCTCCGAGCGTCCGCCGATGCGAGGTCCAGCGTCTCGGGAAAATAGAAGACGACGTCACCGAGCGAGAGATCGGTCAGCTCGCGACTCGCGAGCCCCGTCGTGTCGACCGACGTTGGCTCTCCCCAGGGTACGGGAATGTCGATCAAGTCGGTGACCCGACTGGGGCGGGCGTTGCTCACCCGTCCGTCGTACGCGACGACGTTGGCCGGCGGCGAACGGTTGCCGTCGAGCACGAGAAAGCGGTTGGTGAGGTGGGCCAGGGCCACGCCGATTTCGATCGACATGATGGCGTTGCTCAGCCCCGCCTGCCCGGACATGTAGTTGGCGTAGAAGAGGTGCCTCATAGCGGCTCCGGGGACATCGATCGCCAGCCGACTGGCCGATAGTGCACGAAGATGGCGGCGTAATAGTCCCCCAACAGGGAATAGGGCCGGCCGTGGGCCAGGCGCGCGCCTTCGTAAAAGAAGATCTCGCCCGGCGCGATGTCGACCTGGCTGACCTGGCCCTCGACGTCCTCGACGCTGAGGGGCCAAGATCTGTCCAAGGCGCAGTCGATACAGATCGTCGAGCTGATGACATGGGTGGGCCGATCGACGTGGGTGTAGAGGAACGTCCCCCTTTGATAGGCGCGGATGCCGTAACAGTACGAGAGCTCGAGCGACATTCCCGCCCACGTCTCGTGCGCCGCTCGCAGATTCATGCCGAGCCGAACATTGAACTCCTTGTCCTCGAATAAAAGGGCGGGGATCGTACCGGGGTCGGGGTTGCCGATCTCGGCAATCGCTTGCTCAGAGCGAAACAGCGCAGCATTGGCGCGGAAGTGCGCGCGCAGTTGCTGATGAGTGGCGGGATCGAGCGCCGACTTGCGGAATCCGAGACCGCAGTACGGTGCCGCCGCCTGCATGTCCCGTTGCCGCTCGCGCAGGAGCGCGGGCGGCTCGAGCTGCGGAATCATGCCCGCACCTTCGCGGCAGCGGCCGCTGCGCCGAGCCGGCGACGAGCGGCCAGCGCCAGATCGAAGAAGCGCTGCTCGAGCATGCTGGACGCGCCGGCGCGGAAGCTTTCAAGATCGGCTTGGAGAAAATCGCTGTCGGCAAAGAGCTGCTTGTGCCACTCGGAGTCTCGGAAGGGCCCGCCACCGTCGTTGATGTCGCAGTAGTAATGGTAGAAGGAACCTTCCGGTACCGTGTCTTGTCCCGCCCCCAGCACGCTGAATTGAGGAACGTCGAGTAGCGCGTAGTCGATCCCGTTGGGCGTCAGCGCCATCGAGAAGCACGCCATCTCCGCCACCCAGGTAGCGGCAGGCGGCAGGTCCAACACCTTGCCGAGCAGAAACAGGACCTGCGCGAAGCGGAAGCAATCGCGGAGGACCTTCTTGTTGCGGATGGTCGCTCCGGTGAGGAAGACGGTCACGCCTCCCGGCTTGAGCGGCGTGTCGCATCCCATCGACGCGAGCAGCTTGTCCAGATCCACTCCCCGGCCCTGGGACGCGAACCCCATGAACGGGTGTCCTGCGATGATCTCGTTTTCCGCCATCGCGTTACCGGAGGGAAAGAGATCTGGCCGGATTTCGCCGAAGAGGAAGACATCGGTGTCCATGAGGCACACGACATCGTCGGCTTCGACGTACTCGGCGATGGCCGTGAGAGCCTCGACGCGGTTCAGCGCCACGTAGCCGCCACGGCCCTCCGAGAAGTCGATATCGTGGCTCCGGCCGTGGTTGGCCCCCGTGACGGCGGACACTCCGTAGACATCGAGCAACCGGGTCAGCTCCGGGGAGAGCGCCGCGTGGTCGTTGCACACGACGACCGTGATGTCCCACCCCGGCGGCAGCTGGCCGACCATCGACTCGAAGAGAATCGCGAGCTGCCAATGGAAATAGGCGCGATCTTCGATGCCGAACACGAAGCGGATGACGGTCTGCGCCGCGGGAGACGGAACGACGGCTGTGGGCACGGTGCTGCCGGGACGCGCTGGCACCGCGGTGTCGATCAGGCCGAAGCTACGAAAACGCAGGAGCGCTTCCGCCACGTCGACGAGAACGGCGACGTCGTCACCGGCATAGCGCGTGCGCAGCACGTCGAGCATTGCCCCGATCGAGTGCTTGCCGTCGCACAGCTCCCAGATCGCCGCGCTGGATTCGTTCAGCGTGTAGGCGCGCTCCCCCTCCGCCGACAAGAGCACCACCTCGTTTGCGACGGGAAAGGCCTTGAGATCGGTGCGTCTTGTCGGACAAAGGGAGCGCGCTGGCCTCGCTTCGCGAGCAGGAGGCATGGTGGTCAGGCCCCGCCCTCGTTTCCCGACTCTTCGTCGGAATCGTCGGACTTCGCGTCGGGGTCCAATCCTTCCTTGCGGCTTTGCAGGAGGCGGCGCGCGGCGACGCCGCCGACCAGGGCCGCGACCGCGGCACCGAGGCCGGCAGCCGACAGCGCCGGCGCCGGCACCACGGGAGCGGGTGCGGCCAGTCGCGTGGCCGTGGCTGCCGCCGCCGCGGTCTGCGTCGCTGCTGCCGCCGCTGCCGCCGCGGTCGCTGTCGCGTCGGGCGTCTCGGTCGGCGTTGGTGTCGGTGTGGCGGTGGCTGTTTCCGTCGGGGTGTCGGTGGGCGTCGCGGTCGGCGTGTCGGTGGACGTCGGGGTCGGCGTATCGGTGGGCGTCGCGGTCGGCGTGTCGGTGGACGTCGCGGTCGGCGTGTCGGTAGGCGTATCTGTGGGCGTCGCGGTCGGCGTATCGGTCGGCGTGTCGGTGGGCGTATCGGTCGGCGTCGCGGTCGGCGTGTCGGTGGGGGCGACGGTCGGTGCGACGGTCGGGAATGCGGTCGGGAACACGGTGGGGAACGCCGTCGGGAACGCGGTCGGGAGCGCCGTCGGGGCCGCCATCATCGTTGGTGCCGCTTTGACTTTCACGGTCGGCATCGCCGTCACCTGCGCTTGGGCGGTTCGCGGACGGCTCACTGCACCCAACGGAATCGACAGGATCACCGGCGCCACCCATGAGCTCAGAGCCGTGCGGCGCGTGACCGGTCGAACGAAAATAGGCTGAGACGGCGCCTCGTTCGCGTCGACACTGGTTGCCGCATTGCGCTCCGCCAACTGGCGGCGCAGTTGCTCGATCTCCACCAGCAACTGACTCTTCGATTTATTCTCGTCATCGGTCGGCATGGGATCACCCTCGCTTTACGGTACGTTCGATTCGTTGACAGCTGCAGCGAAGTTCAGTCGCAGGATGACGGGGTCGACCCATGCGCGGGGTGCTCGAGAGTTTGATTCCCCGGGCGCGAAAGTGGGTTGGCGAAGGCGTTCTTGATGCGTTGCGTGCCGATGTGTCTCGTCGTGAACATCGCTCACATGGTGTCCGCGGCGGGTGAGGACGACGGGACCGAAGTCCCAGGCCTGCAACAACTCGAGCGTCCCCTCCAGTGCGGTCTGTACGGTTCCGCGCGCGATGGCCGCGAGCATTTCGTCGGTGTTGAGAAGGATCTTGCACGCTCCGCAGCCACTTGGGCCGCTGAGCGCCAGCATGAGCGGGATGGAGCGCATGACGCTCTTCGTTACGAAGTCCTGGAGCCAGCGCTCTCTGATCGTGACGAGGGGGTTGGCCACGAGCAACAACACGATGCCGGTTGAGCGCTCGAAAGAGTCGGGGATGTCCTCTGTCTCGACAAAGGCCAGGACGCCGGACTTGTCGGGTCGCCAGTGGTCGCCCAGCTCCTCGTCCGTGCGCCAGTGGCAGTAGAACGTCCGGCAGACCGTCGGCCTGGTCTCATAGGTTGCGCAGCCGGCGCCGGTACAATGCCGGCAGACGATGCCAGGGGCCTTCTGGATCTCCGGTTGGTCGATCGCCAACGCCACGCAGCAGACGGTGCAATCGCCGCATTCCCGTCCGGCGACCAGGTTCACTTCGTCCTCGCTGGCGGACGCGCGAACCTGGGGCTGCGTTCCGGGCGCGGGGCAGGACGTATCGCTTCGCGCAGGGGTTGCATGGTGATCCTGTTCTTCTCCTCGTCGCTACGTGGCATGTCGATCAGTTGGTTTCGGTCCGTACGAGATCATTGCCACGACGCCGAACCTAGCTGCGCCGAACGGCACACGATCCGATCAGACGCGTTCGATCACAGACAACGGAGCACGGGGCCACACTACCGTCACCGGCCTGACTTCAAACCCCGGATAACTACGCGCGTAGTTCTGCGTGCGGCACGCGGTCTCCTCGACACTGTTTGCAATGCCAGACGCGTGCTATCCAGCCGAGTGTAGATGTCGAACTCGCCGATCTTCGTCGCGATCGCGGCGTACACGGATCCCGATCTACCGCGCACCTTGCGCGATGCGCTCGCGCAGGCGCGCCGACCGGACCGTTTGCATTTCGGTATCTGCTGGCAAGCCGACCGCGAACGACCCGTATGTCTCGACGAGTTCCGTTGCGATTCCCGCTTCCGGATCATCGATCGGACGGTCGGCGAGAGCGCGGGTGGACCATGGGCGCGCAATCTCGCGCAGTCGCTTTGGCGCGGCGAGCCGTACACGCTGCAAGTCGACGCGCACATGAAGTTCGAGCCCGAGTGGGACTGGAAGCTCATCGAGATGCTCGAAGCGTTGCCGGGGGCCAAGCCGCTGCTCAGCATGAACGCGCCGCTCTTCTGGTATGACGATGAGGGTGCGCTGCGGCGGAGACACGACATGGGGGTTCCGACGACCCGGGTGCGCGGCTGGGACGCGGCAGGCGGCTGGGCGCCCTGGCTCGATTTCGGGCCGCCGAACCGGCAGTCGCCCGGCCGCACGCGCTTCGTCAACGGCGGCTTCGTCTTCACCCGCGGACAGTGGAACGTCGAGGTCCCGCAGGATCCGGAGCACTACTATTGGGGAGAGGAGTTCAGTGTCAGCGTCCGCTCTTTCACCTGGGGCTACGATCTGTTTCTTCCGACGGAAGCGGTCGTCTGGCACTTGATGCACAGCGGCGCGCAGCGGCGCCATTGGGAGAAGGGCGAGGACGTCGTTCGGCTTCGCAACGCGGTCGCGCTCGAACGCTTGCGACGCCTGGTCTATGGCGACGAAGGGCAGTGCCTCGGTCCGTACGGGCTCGGACGCATGCGCACACTGCGGGAATACGAGATCTACGCCGGCTTCGATCTGAAACGAAAGCGCGCCCACCCCGACGTCTTCACCGGCGCCAACCCCGATCCGGTAACGATTCGCCGCGACGAGGATTGGAACCAGTGCGTGACTTGGGAAGAAGCGCAGCGACGCCTCGTCGATTGCAGCGAATGAATCGTCGTCGGCGCGCCTTCCCGAAGGATGTGGATACGCCGAGTGTGAAGCCCGTGGACACGCCGCGGCACAGTGCCATGGGCCATCTGAAGGCCCCGCGCGGATTCGACCGTCGCCGATGACCAGGTACGTGTACTTCCACATCTGCTGCATCAACGACTGGGAGAAAATCGTAGGGCGCATCCTGCACGCCCTCCGGGACAGCGGATTATACGATGAGGTGGAAGAGATCCGCTGCGCGGTCCTGGGCGAGAAAGAGCTCGCATGCCGAGAAGTGCTGAGGGACCCCAAGATACGGATCATCTACCAGTCCGAGGATCTGTCCGTCAGGGAAGCTCAGATTCTGAATCTGCTGATCGAGGACAGCCAGAAGGAGGAGTTCCACGTCCTGTACCTGCATGCCAAGGGGGTCTCGAGGCAGGGCAACCCCAATGTGTCCGACTGGGTAGGCTACATGTTGTACTTCAACGTGCACCTGTATCGCTTCGCGCTGCAGGCGCTCGAGTACAATGACTCGTGTGGTGTGAACTACCAGGACGATCACTACTCGGGCAATTTCTGGTGGTCGAAGTCGGAGTACATCAAGGATCTCAGCCCGCTGTCTCTGTCAGGGGAGCGGGACCCCACGGCGCCAGAGATGTGGCTGACGGGCCTTGGGTTGCGGGCGAACCCGAAGCGGAGCGCGTGTACGCCGGCGAGTTTGTGGACCTCCGGCGTGAACCACTACCGCGACCCGTACCCTGAAAGGAACTACGTGGACTGTGCGGGAAGGTACGACGCGCGGTTCAAGCGCCTGTTGCCGCGTTTTGACCACATCGTCGTCAACAACTACGAGTGCGGGTTTTCGAGTAGCGGGTTGCTACCGACCCAGCCGGTCCTGGGCATCTTCGAGACCGACAAGGTGATTTTGTTCTACCGCAACATCTTCTTGCGGACGATCGGAACGTTCATAAAGGGCTGCGTCCGCGACGCCCGTCTCGACCGACCCGAAGGGTCGCTGATGTGCGCCGTGGAAAGCGTGCTGGACGAGGCGGAATCGAAGTACCTGCGCGAGAAACTCGAGTCGCGAGACTTCCCCGAGGCCTTCCGCGTGTACGTCGGCGCGCTGGGGCACATGTACGCGACGAGGTGTGAAACCCTGCCGCAAGTCCGGTTGCTCGAAGACTACGGCATCGAAAGGATCGACTACCCTGTCGAGCTGGAGCACAACCTCCCGTTCTTCCGGATCACGAACTGCCGGTTCCCGTTCGACGCCGACAGCAAAGCGAACCGGGCCATCAAAGAGTCGCTGATGTTGGACGTGCGGCGGAATGCTCCGCTGCAGGACGCGATACGATGCGTGTACTCCGACGACATCGAATTCTTCGGCCGTCACAACCTGTTGGTCGATGAGTTCTGATTCGCCAGAGGGGCACTCAACTACGACCGCCGACTTTCTGCGCGTGACGCACGGATTCCTGGACGCAGGCTGAAGACCTGCGCCTACAGGGCGGCCCGGCTACCGGTAGGCGCAGGTCTTTAGCCTGCGTCCAGGGTTGTTGTTGCGGGCGGCTACAGGGCGGCCTGGCTACGGGTAGGCGCAGGTCTTTAGCCTGCGTCCAGGGTTGTTGTTGCGGGCGGCTACAGGGCGGCCTGGCTACGGGTAGGCGTAGGTCTTTAGCCTGCGTCCAGGGTTGTCTTGCGGGCGACAGCCGCCAGAACAGCTCTGTGGTGAAATCAGATTGGCAGTCGCAAGATGACAGGGTCGACCCACGTCGCGTGGTGTCGACGGAGCTGATCTTCGGAGGCGTTGGAGGCGGAGCCGCCGCGGCCTTCTCGGCGCTCGATCAGGTCGAGGATGGCTTCGACGCGATCGACCGCTCTGTGTCGCGCGAGCGCGAACTCCCTTCCTCGCCTTCCGATCGTCTCTCTTTCGCCGTCATGCGCGAGATAGTAGAGAACGCGCCTTTCCAACTCCCGCATGCCGTCGTCGGTCAGGTCGTAGAAGATGACGTGCACTCCGTCGACGAACGGGTGCGCGATCGGCTGGCACATCCTGTCGACGAACACCAAGGCCCCGGACGCGACGGCCTCCCAGAGTCTCGCGTCTCCCTCCCACCAGTCCGGGTTGGCGTGGAGCACGATCTTGCTGTCGTACAAACACGCCTTGTAAGTCGGATTCAGAGCGGACCGTCCGACGGAACCGCATTCGGAAACGGTGCCGAGTTGCATGGGAAAGGAATGATCCCGCGTCAGTTGATTCGCGAACGTCAACAGCCGCCCCCTGGCGCGGCCGAAGTGCGGGCTGTCGATGACGGCGTCGTCGAACAGGCAGGACACGGCGATCTGGCGCGTGGCGTCGTGCCCCTCGGGCGGGTCGATCATGTCGTCGCTGACGCAGTAGGCGGTCGGCAAGACAGGGACATCCCCATAGTCGATCGCCTGGTTGGTGACGCGATCGACACAACTTCGTTTGAGGTATCCGGCCCAGCGAAAATCGTCTGCGTCGTAGACCAGACAGGGGTCGTCCCCGTAGTCGAGCAGGATGGACTTGTGCTTCAGCCGATCCACGAGCGGCTGGAAGTGGGTGTGGAACGGGCAGTGACCGACCAGATGATTCTGGCAAAAGATCAGGTAGTCCGCGGCATCCGGGTCGTCGACGAGGGCGACGCGAGGATGGGCCGTCAGGCCCGCGTGGGTCAGCCGCATCTCGTTGCTACGGGCCTCGATGTCATCGAAGAGAGGGAAATAGATCTTGTAGCTTGAGTAGCCGGAACGGTGATCGGCCGTCCCGTGCGAGCCTCGCCAGAGCTCGCCCTGTCGCAGGTGCGTCCCCAGGGCCTGCGCGTGGGCGAGGGGGAAGTTCTCGAGCCTGACGTGGCTCGCGGTCGTGTCTCGAATCCGGTGGCGGATCTCGGGTATTGAAAGGTGCGCTGGAACCGTCAGCGAGAAGTAGGGGAGAAGCTCGTGCGCGGAGAGCATCAATCCGATCGAGACATCGTCGACGATGTCGTATCGGAGTCGGTGTTTGTTGCGCACCAGGGTTTGTACTTCCGAGGCGTTGAGAAAAAACGCCGAGCCGCTGATGAAGGTGTTGCCCTCGTACCCGTCCAGCTCCGACAGCGACTTGATGCTCTTGTCGGGGCCGATTCTGTCGTGCGCCACGAGGTCTTCTCGCAGTGTGTCGGCCCACACCGCGGCTCCGGAATAAATGATGGGGTCCTTGGTCTGCACGAAATCATCGAAGTGGGGCAGTCGGATGAGGCTGCTGAGATTGGTTCGAAAGAACACGTCGAACTGGTCCTGCAGCCGTTCGAAGGCATGCACCGTTTTGCTCAGCATCCCGGGAATCTGCGACGTGTGAAATTCGCGGTCGCAGAGCCGGTCGGGATCGACCGCGGTGTCTTGGATGATGTTGCCCCTGAGATGTTCGTAGGCACGCAGGTCGACGTCGTGTTCGAAGAGGAGGAAGACGCGAATGTGCGGTGTGTGCGCGTTGGTATAGGCGATCAGATCGGACCAGTAGTGGTTGATGTAGTGGACGTACACCGGCTGCGTCGTGGCGGCGATGGCGAGAACGGCGATCCGCTTCACGGCCGCTCCTGGTGGATGTTGATCGGCATCCGCGTCGTGTGGGCTGGTTGGAGGGCTCCCTGTTCGCAACTGGAGCGGCACCACGCAGAAGCACGCGGGAGCGCGGGGCGGGAGGAATACGCCATGGGCGTTGATATCAAGCCGGCAGGGAGACGAGAAGGGCGCTTGGATCGCCTTCACTTGATGCGGGCGCGTGGTCCGTACTATGCCGTACCCGGAGCCGCGGCTTTGGAAACATGCCTCCAGCCTCGGAATCGCCGCTTACCCGATTCGTTGAAAGACAGGCGCGAAACCGGAGATGAAGTCGTGACTTTTATCGAGAATCTCGCAGTGCGGGTACGTCCAAGTTCAGCCGCCTCACGTACCGTATGAGCACGCCGAAGCGCGGAACGACCCTCAGCGCGTGGCTCAGCGAGCACGTGACCTCCGATCCACGCGCCATGGCGTGGTTCGACGACCCGGACTCCGAAGATCGCATCGCGCGGGCCTATCGCGAGCTTCTGTCCGGCTACGCGATCGAGCCCGCGTCGGTCCTGCGCACGACTCGACTGGTCAGCGCGGACGAGGTCGTCGGCGTCGTCGAAGTGAGCGACATCAACTTTTTTTCGATGTGCGCGCATCACTTCCTGCCGTTCTTTGGGACGGCGAGCGTCGCGTACCGCCCGGGCACACGCATCATTGGCCTGGGCAAGCTTCCGCGCCTCGTCGATGCTTACGCGCGGCGCTTTCAGATACAGGAGGACCTCACGCGAGACGTGGCGGAGACGCTGTTGAACGACGGCGGCGCCAAAGGCGTGCGCGTGGTCACGCGGGCCTCACATCTCTGCATGTGCGGTCGAGGCCCATCGCAGCCGTCGTCCGAGACCAGCGTCGAAGTCGTGGTCGGTGTGTTCCCGTGAAGTTAGCGCTCGCGCTGGTGCTTGCAATCGCGGCGGCTTGTCCTGCAAAGGCGTCGCCGGAGGCGAGCATTCGCGTCGGCGCGCAGGCGGAGCCGTGGCCCCTCACGCGTCTCAGGTCGGTGACCTCGGAGCAGATCGTTCGCGTTCGAGACCCCTATGAGAATCGCGAGATCGAGTTCCGTGCGATGCCGGCCGTGCCGGTACTCGATGCAACACTCGGTACGGAGTGGCGCGAGGCGGGCGACGTGGAATTCGAGTGCAGCGACGGATACCGAGCGAGCGTTCCCGCGGCGCGCCTCCTCGCCCACCAGCCGTTTTTTGCGTTCGCGAGGACGGACCGCGGCGAGTTTCGTCTCGACAAGCCCGTCGGAACGAAGACCGTGGATACCGATCTCGCGCCGCTGTATCTCGTGTGGGAGAACGTCGAGGATGAGGCCGTCCGTGCGGAGGGTGACTGGGGCTGGCCGTATCAGATCGTTGCGATTCGCGCGGCGTCGTCGTCCGCGCGTTTCTCGCGTATCGCCCCGGCTGCGGATGCTTCGCCCGGCGCGCAGCGCGGGTTCGGCGCGTTTCGCAAGTGGTGTTCGTCGTGTCACGCGATCAACGGCGTTGGCGGCACGGTCGGCCCCGAGCTCAACGAGCCCGTCAGCGTGACCACGTACATGGCGCCGGGGTGGTTGCGCCGGTGGATCAGCGATCCCCAATCGGTGCGCCGCGACACGGAGATGCCCGGTTTGCAGAAAGACATTCCCGGCCGCGACCGCACCATCGACGACATCATCGAGTATCTCACGAGCGTCGCGCCGCCAGCGACGGAGCCAGCACCCGCGAAGATCAATTCACCACAGAGGCACTGAGAGCACAGAGAGGCTACCGACGAACCGCTTATCGATTCATGGACATCGATCCTCACCCCGGAAATGGGGTTCGCGCCGTGTGGGCCGGGTTTTCCAGAATTCCTATCACTCTCTGTGTTCTCCGTGCCTCTGTGGTGAGATCTTAGCTTCAAGGCTGATTGGGAAATGTTTGAGGCGTTCTACGCGAGTGGGTGGCAGCATCCGGTTGCGCTTTGGGTCGCGGCGGTGGTCGGACTCGCGATCGCGCTTGCGCGTCCCGGCGTCCATCGGTCGGTGCGAGCGTTCGCGTGCGGCCTCGCCGGTCTCGCGATGGTCGACGCGTGGCTCACGACGTCGGTGGTTCCCGGTATCGGCGCGCTGTCTCCCCGTACCGCGACCATCATCGCCGTCTTTTTCGTGCTCGCCGGAGATTTTCGCTACTTCGCCCTGCGCGAATGGGTGCGAGCGGATGGAACGATACGGCCTTCCTTCGGCGGGGCCGGGATCGCGATCGGCTTCACCTTGCTCATCCCCATCTTCAGCCAGCTCGTGGTCACCGTTCTCGGCGCGCCGGAGCCTCGTGTTCTCTTCTTCGTTCACGAGTTCAGCTTTGTCGTGTTCGTCCTTCTTCGCCGCGCGTTCGAGCCTCGGTCGAATTCGCGGCCCAGCGATTGGGGCCGTCGACTCGATTGGATCGTGCTCGCCTGGTACGGGGCATGGGCAACCGCCGACCTCGTCATCTTGAGCACGGGATCGGATCTCGGATTCCTTCTACGTGTTCTCCCCAACCTTCTGTACTACGGAGCGCTTCCACCGTTCCTCGTGTGGAGTTCCCCGGCCGCGCGTTCCGACGTCGGCGATGGCCGCGGCGTTTGACAGCCGTCCGCCGCGTGCGACAGGGTCCGCCGCATGACGAATTTCCCCCGAGCGGAAGTCGAGGCGGCGTTTCACGAGTTCATCGCCGTCGGCGATCGGTGCGCGGAGTCGCGCGACTGGAACCCGTGGGCCGACATCCACAGCGAAGACGGGTTGTGGGTGGAACATCACCTCGGTACCCACCGCGGCCGCGACGCCATTCGCGCCGCGATCGTCGAGGTGATGAAGCCGGTACCGATGATGTACTTCCCGGTCGAGTGGTTCATGATCGAGGGCAACCGCGTCGTCTCGTACATCTGGCAGCAGATGCCCGATCCGCGCGGAGGAGCCGAGGTCTACCGCTTCGGCAATGTCACGGTCCTCGAGTACGCCGGTGACAACCTGTGGTCCTTCCAGGAGGACATCTACAATCCCAACGAAGCCACCGAGATGATGAAGCGCTGGCTCGCCGCCGGCGGCGTCCTCGGCTGATCCTGGCTGATCTCCATCCGGCAGTAGGTCGGCCGCGCTGCGATGAACGACATCGACCTCACCGACCTCGACCGCTTTGCCAACGGTTTTCCTCACGAAGTATTTACCGAACTGCGCCGCGAGCGGCCGGTTTGGTTCCACCCGCCGACGGCGCATACGCCTGGCGGCGAGGGCTTCTGGGTGGTGAGTCGGCACGCCGACGCTATGGCGGTGGCGGCCGACACCGCGGCTTTCTCCTCGGCCGGTGGTGGCGGGCGCGACGGCGGCGGAACGTTGATCGAAGATCTGCCGAGCGGATTCGCGGCGGGTGTGTTGCTGAACATGATGGACGACCCGCGCCATCGCCGCATTCGTCGACTGGTGACGCCGGTTCTGAGTCCGCGCGCGTTGCGCGACATCGAGGCCGAATTACAGAAGCGCACCGATGCGATCCTCGACGCGGTAGTCGAGCGGGCGAGCTGCGACTTCCTCGTCGACGTCGCCGCCGAGTTGCCGCTGCAGGCCATCGCGATGCTGCTCGGTGTCCCGCAGGCCGACCGGCACCAACTGTTCGCCTGGGCCGACGCGACGCTCGACTACGACGATCGCGAACTCGGCACCGGCAGCGAGAAGGTCACGGCCGCCAGCGCCGCGATGTTCGAGTACGGCAGCCGGTTGATCGAGGCCAAGCGCCGCAGTCCTGGCGACGACATGCTCTCGGCGGTTGTGCACGGCCTCGTCGCGAGCGACGCCGGCGAGCTCCAACCATTGAGCGAGTTGGAGCTTCAGATGTTCTTCAACCTGCTCATCGCCGCCGGCAGTGAAACGACACGCAACTCCATCGCCGCCGGCGTCCTCGCACTGAGCGAGCGCCCGGAGGACTGGCGTGCCATGGCGGCGGACCGCGCGTTGCTGCCCGCCGCCGCCGAAGAGATCCTGCGCTGGGCGTCGTCGACGGCCTACAACCGACGAACGGCGACGCGCGGCACGACGTGCGCCGGGCAGTCTATCGCCGCGGGCGACAAGGTCACCGTGTGGTGGGCGTCCGCCAACCGCGACGAGGAGGCTTTTGCAGATCCGTTCCGTTTCGACATCCGCCGCACCCCCAACCCGCACCTCGCCTTCGGCCACGGCAGCCACTTCTGCCTCGGCGCCGCTCTGGCGCGCATGGAGATCCGGCTGGTCCTCGACGCACTCCTCGACCGGGTCGACCGCGTTGATCTCGCCGGCCCCGTGGTGTGGACCCGCAGCAACAAACACACCGGCATCCGCCACATGCCGGTCGTTCTGCACTGCCGTTGATGCGCCGTCGCAAGGGGGGCAGCGCAGTCGTTCAGGGCTCGCCTTGTAGGCGTTCGGAGATGAACGGCCGAGCTACGATCCGATTTCCACCTGGTAGCGACTGGCTCCATACGACGACGAAGGTATTGTCATCCGTGACGGATACGAAGGGCCGAGGTTCTGCGCTCGTGAATGAATCCCCGTCTGGTACTTCGAACTCGTCGCCTGCTGGCGTGCCGTCGCGGTGGAAACGCCGGCCCGAAATCCCCGTGATCCGCGAGGCGTAGCCGTACCCTTGTTGCCACGTGACAGCGAACGACCCGTCGCGCGCGGCCGATACGGTCGGGAAACGCTGAGGTTCGTCCGTGCGTGCGTTGACCGAAAACTCATCTCCGAGAGGAGTGAGGTCTCGCGAGAACCTCCGCCCCTTGATGTCGAGGTTCGTGGGGAACTCTGCGCCTTCCGGTTGAGTCGCATGGATGTACACCGCGATCAGGTCGTCACCGGCGCGCGCCATCTGGGGCGAGGCGGAGAGCGTCGTGGTCAACAAAACCGGCTGACCGAGAGGCATCCCCTCGCGGCTGAAGCGCCCCAGCAGAGTGCCCTCGGGGGTGCTCTCCCAAGCGATGACCGCCGACCCGTCGCGCGCGATCACTCCGGTCGCCGGCTCCGAGTCGTTCATGGACTGCGGCAACTCGAATTCGAGGTGTGACTCCACTTGCTCGGCAACCCATAGTCCACTCACCCGGCTGCCCTCGGTATGATTGCTCGCGGCAACGACCAGGCCGGTGCGGTCGTTGGAATAGTCGACGGACCACGAGTACCCCTGGGTACTCGATACTTGGAACGAGATGGGAGGGAGGTCGTCTTCGATACGACGCAGCGCGGTGTCGCCGCCGGAGAGGGACCATGCCACGAGGAAGTCGCCGTGGTCGTTCATGGCGATTCGCGCAGTAGAGGAGGGCTCGGGGCCGGTGAACTCCATTAGCGGTCCCGCGTCGGATCCGTTGGCGCTGAAATCCTGGGTGTAAACGGTGATATCGCGCGACCGTCCCGCAGTGTATGCGACGGCGAACCTTCCAGCGATTGGAGATCCCGTGACGCTGTGTTCGAACAATCGCTCGCGCTCGGCAACCACCACGAGAGGAAGTGTTCGAAACTCCCCGGCCATGAGGTCGACCGTGTCGCCGTCGCCGCCACCGCAGGCGAGAGAAGTGAACACTAGAACTGACAGGACGATAATTCGCATTCGGCACCTCGAATCGGTCGGCCCGCTGGATCGCCTGACCCGGACAGTGCGGATCGCGCGGGAACCCAAGCTCAGTAGCAAAATCACTCCTCGTCGCACTAGAGATACACTGAGACGATCCTATGAGACCAGAAGGGCCAACGCTCCCGTCGCGGCCTCTTATGCACCTCAGAAGCCTGCATCGTCGCCAATAGCCGAGCCCGCCGCGACCCCTGTGGCTTCTTGGCTGCGTTAACCGCCTTCGTGCTAGGGTCGCCGGTGTGGCGATCTTCGAGCCCATCTTTGCCGCTCTCAATGAGGCGCAAGTGCGTTACGTCGTCGTCGGTGGGTTGGCAACCGTTCTGCACGGGCATGCCAGGTTGACGGTGGATCTCGACCTGGTTGTCGACCTCGCGTCGGCGGAAGCGGAGCGGGCGATTGCCGCGCTGACGGCGATTGGATTCGTCCCGCGACTTCCGGTCGACGCCCGCGAGTTCGCCAACGCGGAGACCCGGGCGCGCTGGCAACGCGAGGAATACATGCAGGTGTTCCCCCTGATCGACCCGCGCGATCCGCTGCGCCAGGTCGATCTCTTCGTGGAAGCGCCGATCGAGTTCGAGTCACTTTGGACCCGTGCCGAGATGGTCCCGTTGGGGGCGACGACGGCGCGCATTGCCTGCATCGATGACTTGATCGCAATGAAGCGACTGGCCGGCCGCGCCAAGGATCTGGCGGACGTCGAGGCGCTCGAGGCGATACGAAACGAGACGCGGAGCGGCCCGCGATGAGCGACACCGCGAAACCGCGCCGCGACACCGAGTGGAACGTCGACTGGGAAGGACACCGGCGGCAGCAGTTGACCGCCGCGCTGCAGGCCACCCCCGCCCAGCGGCTCGCCTGGCTCGAGGAGGCCCTGCGCATCGCTCACCAGAGCGGCGCCCTCGCCCGCGCCAGAAACCGCGGCGACTGATCTCCGGCGAGCGAACCGCAATAGAAAAACCTCACCACGGAGGCACCGAGTACACAGAGAGATGCCGGCGAAACGCGGACCGATTGATCGACATCCAACCGGCGGTCGCGCCGTCCGGGCGAGTTTCTAGAGGCACGCATTCTCTGTGTACTTCGTGCCTCTGTGGTGAGTTCTAATGCTTCTTCAAGCGGCGCCGCATTGGCCCTCCGTGTCGGCGGCGCGGCTGGCGGCGACGATCTCGTCGTCGGTCATGTCGCGGAGGTGCGTGGCGATCGACCATCGGTGCCCGAACGGATCTTCGAGGACGCCGTAGCGGTCGCCCCAGAACATGTCGGCGACGGGCATGACGACCTGTCCGCCGGCGGCGATGGCGCGCGCGAAGGCCGCGTCGACGTCCTCGACGTAGAGGTGCATCGTCACCGGCGTGCCGGCGAGCGACTTCGGGCTCGTGGCTCCCATCTCCGGAAACTCGTCGACCAGCATTACGGGCGAGTCGCCGATGCGGATGATCGCGTGCATGAGCTTGCCGTCGCTGGCGGCGACGCGGCCCAGATCAGCGGCGCCGAACGCCTCCTTGTAGAACTCGATCGCCGCCGCGGCGCCGGCGCAGACCAGGTGCGGCGTGACGCTGTGCATTCCCTCCGGAATCGGCTTGATTTGCTGCTTTGCCATTTCTCTCTCCTTTTGCAGCCCGCTCTCGCGGGTGACGTGGCGGTCCGCCATATGGCGGCCTCTCTGGGAGAGACGTGCCATGTCGGCAAAAATCGACATTCGGGCCCCGCTTTTCTGCTCAGGACCCGGCGCGCCGAGGCGGTCGATCGAAGGCTCTGGTAGCGATCTCCGCGCACGGCATCTTCACGTACAACGACTCCGAAGAGCATCGTCGGTTGAGAATCGGAATAACGGAACTACGCCCCACCGTATTCCGGTGGTCTCACGATTCTCTGCTACTTCTCAATCCCTCGTCGCCGCCGCTCTCGATCTCGTTCGTTTCCACTGCCTCCGAGGTGTCGGGAGAGATGGCGCGCGCGATCTGCATCGCCAGGCTGTCGAGATGTGCGTGCAGCGCCTTGTCGAGGTCGGAGAACTTCCGCCACAAGTCCAGGCTCGAGACGACGTCAGTTCTCGCGAAGCGCCACCAAATTCAGGATGGAGTCGGCGACATTCTCGGCGAGGATGCGGTTTCCTTCCGCGGTCGCGTGCCCGAAGTCGCCGGCGAATAGATCGACGAAGAGTTCGGTGAAGGGGCGCCCGAGCAGGGCGCGCTTGAACACGTGTTCGTTGTCGACGAGTACCACGTCGGAAGCCTCTGCCAGAAGCCGTTGCAACGGCGCCAGCGGGCGCATCGGGTACTGCATCGCCACCAGTTGAATGCCGCGTTGGTGCAGCTCGCGCCACAGACTCATGTAGTTCTTCCGGGTCACCGGGCTGTCGGAGCGGTCTAGATAGTCCGCGATCTGCTCGTGGTAGTACTCGGCCTCGTCGGCATTGCCGGCCTGCCACTCCAAGACCGCGAGTTGACCGAACGCACGGAGGCGGAGGCGGGCATCCTCCTCCTCGTCGAATTCGGCGAGTTTGCGCAGATCTTCGGTAGCTCGCTCCACCTCGCCGCGGGCGATCCGCTGCCACGTCCACCGCAAGCCCAGGTATCGATGGCGTTGCGCAAGTTCTTTCTTGCCGCGAAGGAACGAGCGTTCCGCACCCGACTCTGCCGGCGCTGATGGGTCACGAGCGCTCTCGCTGGCGGCGATTTTCCGCAACGCGGGCGAGCCGACGAGGGACCGCGCCGCGAGGAGCTGCACCAAGCGGGGATTCAGGGTCAGCGCCAACTCGAATCTGCTCGTCGCCTCGGCAATCAAGCCGTCGTTCAGCAGCGCGTGTCCGTGCACCAGCAATCCGACCACGTTCTCGGGATCGAGGTCGGTCGACCGGCGAGCGAGTTCCTTCGCGGCGCCCACTTCGCTCCGGCGAAGCGCCAGAATGGCACGCGCAACAAGGGCGTTCGCGTTCGCGTCGAAGCGTGCGAGCGCCTCGTCCAAGTCGCGGTTCTCGACATCCGCCACATCGTGCGCGTACGCGACGACCGCCGACGCATCGACCTCGATGGCCTTGGCGAAGGACTCGACGGCGCGGTGTCGTCGTCCCAGACGCTGTTGCGCTTGTGCGAGGATGAGGAAGCCCCGCGGGTCGTCCGGCTCGAGGCGCGTCAGCTGTTCCGCCAGATCCGCGGCAACGGCGGGCCAGTTTCGAAGTACCTTGTTGGCCCGCATTTCCAATTCGTCTGCTTGTTCCCGCAGGGGCTTCGGACGCTTGGCGCGGTGGGAGTGGTAGAGCATCTTCGCCAACTTCCACACCCGCAGAGAGCCGCCGACCTGAAACGCGGGATCACTCAGAGGCCCGTCGTTGATACCCATCATGGCGACGACGATGTGTGGTTTGAGATCCTCCAACCGATTCGAGAGCTTGGCGACGATGACGTCGCTGGTGGTCGCCACCTCGCCGCCGTTGAACACGCGGAACTTCGTCCGGTCACCCGCCCGCTCGTTCAAAATTCTTTCGAGTTGCAGAGGGTAGGGATCTGCCGCTCCGGTCAATCCCGCGGTAGTGGATTCTCCCAAGCAGAGGATGCGGATGCCGCCGCCGCTCTCGAGCGATACCCGGCCACCGGCCGCGACTCGCGACTGGAAGAGCAATCCGCCGACGCGCAACAATCCCTCGAGTGCGAAGAGGGCGGCGACAAATCCAAACCCTATCAGTATGAAGCGCTGGCCCCATTGCCCCGCGTGCCGCATCGATCGTCCCCGCAGCGTCGTTCTTGCCAACAGTGATCCACCGTGTCCATAGGTAGTGGGACGTGCGTCCCCCTATTTCACCGGGGGTACCTCACAGGCGGTCACCTTCAAGAAAGCCGCGGTCTGTCGACCGCGGAATGGCAGCTACGCCGACCTGGACGCCGAGGCGAATTCGCCATGATTGAATTCGGGGTTGTGGACACGTTCCCAGACGCCGAGGAGCTCCACGGTGTAGGGGCGCGATGCATCGCGCCCTCCGGCCGCGCCCGCGCGTTTGCCGTTCAACAGGCCGTGAGCCGTCGTGCCGCTCAGCTCGCGTGTCGGGGGACAAAGAACTTTCAGGGGCGAGGGACGGGGGGCGAGGCGCGGGGGAGGGCGGCCGGGTCGGTCTGGTGCCCTTTCCCCCGCCCCTCGCTCGCAGCGCCGCGGCTTCGTGCTCGGCGGCGATGTCTTCGCGCAGCGCGGTTGGCTCGACCACTTCCACCGCCGTGCCGCTTTCCGCTGGTGACCGGGGCGCCGGGCGTACTTCGAGACGGCGCACTGCGCCTCCTCAGTACGAACGGGTTGAGTGCGCTTCACCCCGTCAGATCGACCTCGAGGCTTTGGAGACGTGGTCGACGGTCGGTGCCGGCTACTTCCGAGCGACGCCGAGTTGGGTGATGAGGAGCGCCGCGCCGGTCATCGCTACGCCTTTGAGGAAGAACGACAGTTGCATGGCGCGCAGACGTTCGTCGGGGTTCGTCACCATTCCGACGCCGTGTACGGTGATGGTCACCGGAACGAGGAAGAGGACGATCAGCCAGGCGCCGAGTCGCGGGTAACGGTTGGTGACGATCATCACGGCGCCGGCGAGTTCGACGACGCCGGAGATCAGCACCCAGAAGGCGCGGCCGGGTATCGCAGCCGGCATCAACGCGACGTATCCGCCGACGTCGGTGAAGTGGGTGATCCCCGACAGGAAGAAGATCAGCGTGAACATGATGCGGCCGGCGATGCCGATTGCGGGATGTTTGATCGTCAGGTCGTGATTCACTGCGCCCTCCCAGGAAACGGTCGCCAGTGGAGCGGCGGCCGGACACGATGCCACGGAGACTACAGAATCCCCGGTCGCCACCCTAATGCGTACGGCCGGAAGCCCGACAACGCCTCCTGATCGCGGCCCTCCCTCCTCCACGAATGCGCTCCGCACGACCTGCGGGGGCAGTACGACAGCCGACGTTTGAAGTATGTATAGGCACGTGTCATATGCATGACATGGAAAAGGTAAACGCAGTTCAACTGCGCCAGTCGCTCGGAGCGGTTCTGAAGCGCCTCGCGAAATCCGGTCGGCCGATTCTTCTCGAGAAGGACCGCAAGCCCGCCGCGGTGATCATCTCTCTCGAGGACTATCGAAAACGCTTCGTCGACGTCGCTGCCGATCAGTTGCGCAGGGAGACGGTCGATCGAATCAAGCAAGCGCAGTTGCGGACCCCCAATGGGGTATCGTCACTCGATCTACTGCGCGAGGTGCGTGGCGAGTGAAGCTACAGATCCTTGACGCGTCCGTCGCCATCAAGTGGTTCGTCGCGAATGAGGCCGGGCGCTCGGAGGCCCTCCAGATTCTCGATGAGGTGCGCGATATGCCGTCGCATTTCGCGGTTCCCGAGCTGTTCTTCAACGAGATGCTCGCCGTTCTCGTACGTCTGCTCGGAGGCGACAGCGCCAGCCTGCAAATGTATCTCGACGCAATTCAAGATCTTGGCTTGGAGCGCATCGGAAACGGTCGAGAGATCCTCGCTTGCGCCGGCAACATCGCATGCCGGCACGGGCTCGCCGGTTACGATGCGGTGTACGCAGCCAGCGCCCAGTTGACGGCCGGCTGTTGGCTGACGGCCGACGTGAAGGCTCATCGGAAGATCCAGCGCCTGAAGATCTCGAGGGCCGTGTGTCAGGACTGACGCCCAAGCGAGGCGTCGTTCTGCGTCACGCACTGCTCTGCGGGCGTTGTCCAAGCGACACGAGTACGGAGCCCACGACGACGAGGCCGGCGCCCGCGAGGCTGCCCCAGCCGAGATGCTCGGGTTCGATCCACGCCGGAGCTACCTGCGCCGTCACCCACACGAGGACGAGCGTCGTCAGGGGAGTGAGCGCCAGCACCGCGCTGACCCGCGACGCTTCCCAGTGCGCCAGCGATTCGGCGAAGCAGCCGTAGGCGACCAGCGTGTTCAGGGAGCAATAGAGCAGCGCCCCGAGTGTCATCGGGTCGAGCCGCGCCACGGCAGCGAAGTCGGTCCACGGCGCGAACAGCAGCGCGCACCCGGCGTAGAGGCAGAGCATGATGCTAGGCGATGGCCACCACAGCAGGAGTTGTTTCTGTGCCATCCCGTACACGGCCCAGGTGGCAGCGGCGACGATGATCATCGCCGATCCGGCCAGGTAGCGGTCCAGTTCGTCGACGAAGGCGCCGACCTGGTCCCACGAGAACAACGCCAATCCGCCGGCCAGGACGGCGAGGCCGGACCACTGCACGCGGTTGAAGTGCTCGCGGAAAACAAAGATGCCGCCGAGCGCGAGCAGCAGCGGCGCCAACTGGATGAGCACCTGCGCGTTCGCCGCCGTCGTCCAGTCGAGGCCTAGCATGTACGAGTGATAGTTGGCCGCGAGAAATACCGTCGCGACGGCGAGGAGTACCCAGCGACGTTCGGCGAGGTCTGCGAATCGCGGCAGACGGCCGCTCGCTCGCAGCACTGCCGCGAGGATGGCCGCGGATATCGCGAAGCGCACGGCGATGATGCTCGCCGAGTCGAGCTTCAGGAGAACCACCTTGAGGGCGATCGGCAGGGTCGCCCACAGAAACGTCGTCGTCGCCGCCAGGCCGAGGCCGAGGCCGAATCGTCCCGTCGAGCGGTGCAGTTGGGTCATCGGATCGCGGCGCTCGACGGCACGGTGACAGGCTCTATGCCGCGCCGGCCCGCGCGTCCAGCCGGGTCTACGACTGTCGGAAAAGTCGAGACCTAGCGGAGTTGACCTTGCCTCGGTAGGGTGACTTGTCCCAATTAGACGACATCATGGGAGTCGCCGATGAGCTGGCGCGCGTTGCGGAAGAGTGAACACGACGCGGTCGCGTCGCTGATCACGAATCTTTACGAGGACGACCCGGCGCCGACGCCGATGTCGCGCGACATGGCGCTTTCGACGTTGGCGCGACTCGACGCCGAGCCGCTGCGCGGGCGGGCCGTGGTGTATGACGAGGGGGCGGGGCCGGTGGCGTATGCGATTCTCTGCGCCTTCTGGAGCAACGAGCTCGGTGGCGAGGTCTGCATCATCGACGAACTCTACGCGAAGCCCGAAGCCCGCGATCGCGGGATCGCTACCGGGCTGGTGCGAGGCCTGGCGGCCGGCCAGATGCCCTGGTTTCGCGACGCGGTGGCTGTCGAGCTCGAAGTGACGCCCGGCAACCACCGGGCGAGAGAACTGTACCAGCGCTTGGGTTTCGCGCCGTACAAGAACACGCGAATGCGCCTGCGGCGCGACGCGCCGCCCGGGGCGTGAGCGCCGAGGCACCCGCGCGGGACCAGACGCGACGAGCCTCGGACTCGAGCCGCTACGGGACGTCGATCCGCTGGCCGTGTGAGAACTCGACGAGGTGGCCGTCGGGGTCGGCGACCATGCAGTAGTAGCCGATGACGGCGCCGCCGTCCGTCGCGGGGACGCGCAGGATGCCGAGGTCTTCCGCGCGCGCGGCGATGGCGTCGACCTCGCCGCGCGACGCGACGTCGTAGCCGAGGTGGTCGGCGAAGTGTGCCTGCGCCTCAGGCACGGCCACGGCGATGAAGACGATGACGAAGTCGTTGTCGGTCTGCTTCTCGCCGAGCCAGGCGACGCGGACGCCGTCGTCCTCGCGCTCGTGCACGACGTGCAGGCCGACGAAGTCGCGGTAGAACGCGATCGTCGTGTCCATGTCGGCGCACGGCCGGGCGACGTGCGTCAGGTGGGCGCGGCGCGGCGTCGACGGGGCCATCAGCGCGTCGCCACGGCCGCGACGGCCAGAACCAGCATCGCCAGGACCGTCGTGTTCAGCATCACCGAGGCGCGGTGCAACCGCTCGTCGACCGGCGGCGGCTGGTCTGTGCCCGGATGCGACAGGCGCGGCAGCAAGAGCCGCTGTGCCACCAGGGTGCAGACCAGCGAGACGATGACAGGGAAGGCGAGGCGCACCCGCTCGCCGAACGGAAACGCCGGATCGGCCGGCGCGAGCGACACCGCCGCCAACGAGATCAGGCCGCAGACGACACCGATCCAGTAGTAACGCGGAAACAGCCGGTGCAGCAGCGCGCGCGCTCTCTCTTTAAGCTCGGCGTGGACGGTCGGCAGGACGACGAAAGAAAAGCTCACGACGGTCCCGAGCCAGACCCCGATCGCCGCGATGAACAGGAAGCGACCCATGGCCGCGACTCTGGCAGCCGCTCGCGGACGCGGCAAGAGATAGAAGCAGGGGCGAGGGGCGAGGGATCAGGGGTTGTGCGACGCTTCGCGTCGCTTGGTTCGATCAAAGCGAAGAACGACGTGATCCGATCGACGCCGTGCGCGAAGCGCAGTGGTTAAAACCAAAACCGTGAGCGAAGCGAACCTCCGCCCCTGACCCCCGACCCCTTGTTACTTGACCCCTTGTCACCTGGGGCGCGCGTCGCCGCCCGCGGCGACGGCTTCGCTTGCCAGGGCACGGGCCTCCTCGTACGGCATCTCGTAGCGACGTGCGAGATCCAGGGCTTTCGCCCATAGACGGCGGGCGCGACGCGGTCTGCTGGCGAGCCAGGCCGCATCGCCGCGACAGCGCAGCGATGCCGGACGGGCCATCGGGAACATACGCGAGAATCTGTTCAACTCCGCTACCGCCTGTCGCGCCCTTGCGTTCGCGTGCGGCAACGTCGGATCAGCTTGTACTCGGGCCAACGAAACCTCCGCCCAGGCGGCAAACCCATCGGCGCATTGGGCCACCGCGGGCCGTCTTCCCTGGGCCACGAGATCCCCGATCCGATCGGCGAACTCCGCTGCGCGGCCGAGGTCGCCGCGCGCCAGATACGCGCGGGCGAGCCAACCGTCACAGATGAGAATATCGATTGCGTCGGGAAGCGCGCCGAGGAACTCCTGGGCGCGCAGCATCCGCTCGATCGGTTGGTCGATACGCCCCATTGCCACTTCGCACCGCGCCGCCAGGTAAAGCCCCCACGCGACATGATGCCGATTGCCTCGCCCCTGGGCACCCTCGAGGATCTCCAGTGACAGCGCGAGCGACTCTTCGAACCGCCCCGCGAAGAAGTACCCGTGTGAAGCGATGGCCTGCGCGGTTTCGGCTTCGGTCTGGTCGCCGGCTCGATGCAGGACGTCGGCCGCCTCCAGGGCGAGCGTCCGGCATGTCGCCCACTCCGCCCGGATCTCTCGGTACATCGCCTCCATATAGAGGATGGTGCCGTGTGTCAGCGGCGAAGCGTGCGGGTCGACGGTGGAGCGCGCCTTCGCGAACAGTCTTTCCGCGGGCACTCGCAGGCCCACCGTGCCGACAATGTACCCAAGTCGACAGGACGCGTCCGCCACCTGCGCTCGATCCTGTGCTTTTTCGGCGCGGTCGAGGGCGCGCAGCAGGTTGGCGACGGTCGGCAACCCGTCCGCGTTATAGAAGTGCGAGATCGCGATTTGACCACAAGCTTGCGAGACCTCGCTGAGCAGTTCGCTATCGGCGCGAATCGGACGCTGGCTGCGCGGGCGAACGACCCGAATCAACTCGCGCGCGGTCAATGCGAGCCACCCGAGTGAGGTCGTCGGTACCGTTTGCCCCAATCGACTCAACGCTTTCGAAGTGTGGACGATCGAATCGTTGAGTTCTCCGACGGCAAACTTCGCGACGCCGAGCATTCGCTCCCACTGTGCTCGTGTAAACTGATCGGCGGCGCCGCCGCACTCGTCGTCCAGGCGCAGCGCTCGGTCCACCATGCGGCTCGCGTCGTTGTAGGCACCGGCGGCGAGGGCGATACCGGCCGCCTTTCCGAGGTACGCCCCCGCCCGGTCGAGTACGCCTGCTTGCTCCCAGTGGTGGCCCAGCTCGACCAGTCGCTCTGACGCCGTCTCTCCGCGCCGATCTCGCGCTTCGATGACCTCCGCCGCGGCTCGGTGAAGGCGACGTGCCTCGCTCTCCGACAGGCGGGCATAAGCACCCTCGCGAAGTTTGTCGTGTGCGAAACTGACGCGTTCCGTGTGCATCTGCTCGAGGATCTGCCGCTTGAATAGTTCGGTGATGGCTGGCGTGGCCGCGCCCCACTCGATCCGCAGCGCGGCACACGCGTCATCCAGCGAGAACTCGCGACCCAATACCGCGCCGACGGCGAGTAGCGCAGCGGCCGCCGCGCCTAAACCCGACAATCGACGGTCCACGAGGTTTTGGATCGATGATGGCAACGGGATCGCATCGTAGTCGGCCGCTGGGGTTATCTCCCATAGTCCGCGGCTCGATCGGCGTAACATTCCCGTCTCCATGCTGACCCGCAGGTACTCGGAGACGAAAAACGGGTTCCCTTCAGACACGCGTTGCAAGGTGTCGAGCAGAATTCGCGGTGGCGCCGCGATCGCCAACATGTCCGAGACCATCTTGGCGACCTCGCTGCCGCCGAGGCGATCCAACGCGATGCTCTCGACGTTCTCCTCGGCCAACAGCGATGGGATCACCTCGCCTGCCTCCTCGGCGCGATAGCAGCCGAGCAAGACCGCCGCGGCTCGGGACGTCACCTGCGAGCGAAACACGCCCAGGAATGCCAACGTCATGTCATCCGCCCATTGAAGATCGTCGATGACGAGCAGAAGTGGGCTCTCGTTTGCCAGACGCACGGTCACCTCGGCAAGAGCGTGAAGGACGCGCTCTCGCTCGGCCAGCGGCGGCAGCGGAACGGCATTCGGTTGCTCCCCGTAGCCCGGTACCGAGCCAATCGCCGGCTCATACGCGGCGAGGACTTTTGCCGACCCGCCCAGCAGCCTTGCGGTGACTGCCGCCCCGCCGGCGGCGCACGCGTCTCGCACCGCCCGCAACAGCGGTCGGAGCGGCGCCAGGGGTTGCCTGCTCAATTGTGAACCGGCGGCATGGCCTTCGAAGGGGGCACACTCGCCGGTGATCACCGTGAGGCCGAAGCCGCCGGCCTCGCGTGTCATCTCCTGCGCGAATCGCGTCTTCCCCGCTCCGCTCTCACCGCCGACGAGCGCGCAGGTGCCGCGCCGGTCGCGGGCGCCGGCGAGTAAAGCCACCACGGATCGCCGCGCCTCGGCGCGGCCGACGAAAGAAGGCCGGTACAGATACTCAGAGAAGGCGTTGTCCTCGATCGGAACACCGGTCATCTCCGACAGAGACTTGGCGACATCGGCAGCGAAGCCGATTCGCATCGCCGGCTTCTTCTCGAGCAAATGCAGGATGAGTCGCTCGAGGGCGCCGTCGACGCCGGGGCAATGCGCCGATGGAGGCTGGGGGAGTTCCGACAGGTGCGCGGTGATGACTTCGGCCGCGCTTCCCGTAAACGGCGGCGCTCCGACCAACGCCTGGTACATCATGCAACCGAGGGAATACAGATCGGCTCTTGCGTCGACGTACTCACCGCTCGCCTGTTCGGGTGCGAGGTACTCGGGCGTACCCACCAACGTTCCCCCGGGCTCGATCGTCTCGCGCCCTTCGCGAGCGTTCCACCGGCCACCGGCGCCGAGGTCGAGCACTACCGGTTCCCACTCGTGCTCGCGCACGGCGACATTCGCGGGCTTCAGGTCGCGGTGTACGATTCCCTGCTCGTGCATGTATGCCAGCGCAAGGCAGAGCTTCTGGAACAGCACCAGCCGCTGTCGCAGTCCCGCGGCGTCCCGCTCGAGCGCCTCGGGTGCGTCCCACAGCTCGCGCAGCGTTGATCCGGAGACGAACTCGGTGGCACACCAGGGCATGCCTTCGCGTTCGCCATGATCGACGATGCGAACGATCCCCGGATGATTCAGGCGCCTCAGGCTGGCGATCTCTTGCCGCAGCGCATCCATCGCATCGGGCGCGACGCGGGCGGGCAGTTTGATCGCTACGGACTCTCCGCTTTCGAGATCCCGTCCGCGAAAGACGACGGTGGGTCCGGCGTTGGACGAGAGCTTCGTGTCGATCCGGTACTCGCCCCGCGAGCCCCGAAACGTGGCGCTTCGCTCACTGTACCGCGCCGACGCTGCAGGGCTCGCTACCATGGAGATTGTGGACAGAACACGAACGTTTCCCTTCAGTGTCTTCGCCGTAGATAGGCATCTCCGTGGCGCTGCGGTCAAGAATCACGCGCGCGGCCAGTCTACCCGACATGACCGTGGCTTCGACCGCGCCGACGTCGTATCCGTTGGCGGTCCAGTCGCCGGCGATGATCAGGTTCTCGAAATCGGTGTCGCCGGGCGCGATGCGCGCCGCCGTGGTGCCCGGCAGGGTCAGTGTGTATCGGTCCGACGGCAGCGTGTTGGCCCGGAAGAACTGATCGTGCAGCCGGTCCTGCCCATTTGCCCCGGTTCCCGCGATCAGTCGAGCCCAAGTCGGAGCGCCGCGATCGTCGAACAGTCGCGGCCACAACCGTGGTCCGGCCGCGCACAGCCACTTCTCACAAGCCTCGCGGACGTACTCCAACTCGCTTTTCCCGTTCAGCACACTCATGTCCTTGTCGGGAAGTGGACCGCACAGATAGGCGACGCTGCGCGGCGGCGGGGGGTTCCAGCGTTCCCGATCGAGCGTGACACTGAGGTCCAGCCAGTTGCCAAACGGCTGATCGTAGCCACCGAGCATGGCCGGTTCCTGCACGTCGCCGCGATACCAGCCGAGTTCGGCCGCGGACTGGTCGAGCCAGAGCTGGGCGGCTTGCGTCGCCGTCGTCTCGAGCTCCTCGAACATGCGCCGCCACCTGGCGCTGCTCTCCGCCAGCGGCGCGCAGATCCGGCGCAGTGCTTCGATGGGGATTGCCAGGACGATCCGGTCGAACGAGTCCCGGCTCGCCGCTGTTCCGGACGCGTCCAACTCGAACGTCTCCGCTCCCGGGGTGTCGACCGAGGGGTCTTCGAACATGCGACTCAGGTTGGCGCCGGCCGACTCCCGGAGATGCTCGCCGCCTTTGAGTTGATCCAGCAGCGGCTCGTCGGGCCAGCTCCCGTCCTCGAGCAAAGGCTTGTACTTCCCGTTCGTCGCTCTGGCCTGCACCGTGCCGACGACCCGTGTGACCTTCCGGCCATCGGGCGTCAGTTCGAGACCGTCGACCCGATGAAAGAACTCGAATCGCACCCGGCCGGTCGCCTCGAGCGCGCGATACAGCGGAGTTACCATCGTCTCTGCCGAACCCGCGCGCATCACGTAGGCAAGCGCGCCGCGGCGGTCGAACATGAGCCGCAACAGATTTCGCACGGCTGTGCCGGCGGCCAGGGCAGGCGCGTCGGGATCTCCGCCTTTGTAGGCGAACACCACCTCGTAGACCATGCGCAGCGGCGCGGCTTCGGACGCCCAACGCGAGAGGCGCGCGCCGAAGACCTTGTTGTTCTTCAACCAGGCAGTCAGATCCTGGTCGTCGAGTTGGACCCGGGTGGCGCCTTCGATCGCGGCCTCGGTGAGACCGGCGGCGCAGGCGATGCCGAGTTCGGCCGCGATCCAGGTGCGCCGCACCGAGCTGTAGCGCTCCAGCCATCCGCCGAAGAATGGGCGCGCCGCTTGCCACAGCAGCCACCCGAACACCGCCACGACCCGCAGGATGAAAAGATTGAAGCGCAGGCGCCAAAGCAGTGCGTGCCGCGTGCGGTCGCGATCCGCCGCGGCCGATTCTTCGCAGGCGGCGTCGGCCGTCTGCCTCGCGGCGCCGAACGCCTTGCCGAAAAACCAGGTGGCCGGTCGCTCCAGACGAGTCCCGCGGAAGTGTTCGAGCACCACCTCTCCCAGCCAGAGAATCAGGTCACGCGTCAATTCGGGGGGGTCCTTCGAACAGGCGCCGGTTTTCATCAAGCAGTCGCCGGGATCACCCGCCGCGCGATCGAGCCGTAGCGGCCACGGGATCCACTCCGCGGAGACGCGCTCCATGAGGGTGAACTCGTGCCGCTCCTGGAACGCATCCTTCCAGTCCTGACCCAGGTCTCCGTAGGCACGGCGCAACAGATGGAAGGCGTTCTCATAGGCGCCGAAGAGGACGTGGATGCCGTGCTCTTCGATTCGATGAGAGCGCTTCAGGTTGCGCGAACTCGCAACCTTCCCGCCGAGGCGCCATCCCATCTGGTACACGACCACCTCGACGTCGTCCGAAGCTTTCGCCAACTCATAGGCGGTGGTGAGACCCGCCAGGCCTCCTCCGAGAACCGCCACCCGCCGCGTGCTCATCGCCTTGGCTCCGTTCACTGCGCGTGCTCGAGGGTGAAATCGCAATGCATGTCCATCGTCAGCATCGAGGTCGTGACCGCGGTAGCGCTCACGCCGAGTTCGGTCGAGAACGGATGGCTGGCGGCATCCGTGAACTTTACCCCGTAGGCGCCCGAAACCTTGTTCGCCGAGACGCTGGACGCCGGAACCCTGACGTTGGCCGTCAGGACCTCGCACATGTCGGCTTCCTTCGAGTTCCGCGGATTTCGGAACTGGCGAAGGAAGACGATGGGAACCGTGATCACCGTTGACGACCAGAGCGCCTCGAATAGCGAGTCGATACTCGAACCGAGTGCGGATCCGAGGGACTTGGCCTTGGCGCCGGCGTGCTTTTGCAGCGTCTTCAGGATCGGGCTGTCCCAATCGGTCGCCGCGCCGTGCAGCGCCTCGAGAATGTCTCCGGACTGCCCGCCCTTGCCCGACCAGGGGCTGAGAGTCCGCGGCGCCGCCGGCGCTACGACTTCGAGTAGCCGCGTTCGCTTGAGCATCGCGTGTGGACTGGGGACGGCCCACGCCTCGACGTGCGTCAGGTCGGCGCCGTCAGCCGACCACCCGGGGTCGTAGATGTCCTTGTCGCTGAACGACGTTCCGAGATCCTTCCGGTACCCGTGCACCTCCCGGCCAGTGAACGCGGCCTGCGGGATGTCGACGAAGAGGTACGGAGCGAAGAACACGAGCTGCTTGGGAATCAGCCCATCGAATCGGATTGCCGGGATGAAGAGTGCCACGTCGATCTCGCGCATCGCGCCGAGCTTCGGATCGACCCCCTCCACCTTCTCCATGGCGGCGAAACAGCCGATGACGCGATCGCTGATGGGGAGGTACACGTCGCCCGACACGGCGGTGAGATAGCGCTTCAACGTCGAGGCAAGTGTGAGGTATTTGCCGTCGAGGAAGAAGGCTCGCATGCTGACGCCGGTTGCCTTGTAAGGGCCTTCATACGTGGCGTCGTGCCCGCCGGTCCTACATACGAAACTGGGCATTCTGGATCCTCCTCGGTTTGGGTTCAGATCGACTTGAGATATTCCAGCAGTGCCTGAACGTCGTCGTCGGACAGGTTGTCCGAAAAGGTGTGCCCGCGGTTGGACATCCCATACAGAGTGGTGTCGACGATCTGTTTGCGCTCGTCATCGTCCGGCGCGTCCGCCCGCTGTCCGGAGGGCAACACCGTGTGGAGCCAGCCGACGTCCACCGGATCGAAATCCACGGAGTCGTAGCTCCGGGTCCAGAACTCTGGCCGCTCGTCGCTTTTCAGCAGTGCCCGCAAGGTTGGCACCGATCCGTTGTGCAGGAATGGGGCGGTGGCCCAGATGCCGTCCAGCGGCGGCGCTACGTAGGCGAGGTACGGTTTGTACTCGCCGAAGCGAGTGAACACGGAATCGTTGAGCCATTCGGTGGCGGGACGGCTCTCGATCACGTTATACCGCGCCAACTCCGGATCCGTCTTGATGACGTCGAGCTCGATCAGGCGGTTGGGATATGTTTCCCGCGCGGGGTCTTCGTCGTACGTCCCATGGCAGTTCACGCAGCGCGCCGAGAAGATCGCCTCGCCTCGCGCTCGCAGCGCCTCGTCGATCGGGCGCGGGTACTTCGGTGGCTGCAAGCTGACGATGTACGCGTGGATATCGTCGAAGTAGTCGTACAGGGCGAGGAACTCGTCGACACTGTCGACACACAGAGTGGAGTTGACCGCCGTGAAACCCGTGTGATCTCCCTGTCCTCCGGCGGCGGCGAACAGCGCGTGCTTCTTTGCCATGCGCCACCACGGAGGCACGTCGGACGGAGGCCCTAACAGTGGCGCCGCATCGATCTGCGGCGTGCCCATCCACTCCAGCGAGTGACGGTCGCGATGCATGATCAGCGACCATGCGAGGTTGTGGGTCGGGTTCGCCCCCTGAACTTCGACGCCGATGTATGGAGCCACGGCGGCCATCCTCTCGCCGACCTTGCGCGTCTCCCGCCACCGGGAAGGACTCCAGAAGTAGAGCCAGCGAGACCGATCGATCCACGTCGCCACGCGAATGGCCTCGGGACCGAACACATGGTAGCGGCCGTCGGCGTTGCCGAGCCCGACCACCAGTTCACCATCGACTCTTCCCGCGTGACAGAAGAGACAGTTTGGTGCCAGGACGTCGACCCCGGCCTTCGTCGTGAAGCGGTTGAGGAAGAACGGCAGGTCCTCGTCGCCCGCCGGACGGCCGGGTAGAGTCTCGGGCCAATAGCGGGCGGGAACGAGCCAACTGAACCAGTCGTAGGGGAGCGCTGGTAGTCCGCATCCGACCCAGGCGCCGGAAATCAGAGCCGCGTAACCGGCCTCGGGGTCGCCGCTGCGTTGTCGATGGGCGGGGATGGATTCGGGAACGGGCTCATCGGAAGGGAAAATTGGTCCTGCCGCGACAAGAACGAATCCCAATACGCAAAGCGCCGGAATGGCCGTCCTCCGGCCGATGAAAGGTTCGGTCATGGTTCCCCTGGTGGTGTTGGTCGTTTCCCCCGGACTGCCCCAGCAGCGGCGTCAACGCGGTGCTTTCGAGGCGTCCACCTCGCGCACCGCATGGCTAAAGCCGTGTGACATTCCGGCGGGATGGAATCACCGTTCGTCGCCCTGTCGCAACTTAGGATTACTGCGTAAGGGGAATCCCGAACGGGTGTCGCGGCGCAGCGACTCGGGGGGGCTGCAAGAGATAGATGCAGGAGCTTTGTTGCGGGGGCGAGGGGCGAGG
>Ga0307505_10000224_pt1 | contig 68738 bp, 55 predicted proteins | sample 23_S_MG_FD_202183 | JGI IMG/M metagenome (GOLD analysis project Ga0307505, IMG submission 202183) | Soil microbial communities from Populus trichocarpa stands in riparian zone in the Pacific Northwest, United States - 23_S | ecosystem: Environmental > Terrestrial > Soil > Riparian zone > Trees... | reverse complement strand
CATAGTTGACACTATGTTGAGGAGCGAAATCGTCGTTCGGCGAAGCAGGCAGGCCGCTATCGGCTGTCGTAGCAGAAGGGCTGTGAGAAATGCGGGCTAGGCCAACCGACGCCGCCGATCGTACCGGCCAGCGCTGCCGGCCCGTGCCGGCCTAGAATGCAACTTCGATGAGCCTGCGCCGCTCCGTGTTTCTGAAACGACTCGTGCGTGTCGAAGGACGCAAAGTCGTGGCCCGGTTTCTCACCAAGCCCGACCAGGCCGCGGTGATTGCGTTTCCCACGCACGCGCAGGCGCGTCGTGCCGCGGCGAAGCTCGTCGTGCAGCTCCGGCTGTCTGGCTCCGATGAGGAGTACGACGACCAGCTCCGGTTCCGTGTGGACCTGATTCGCGCCTACAACGCGCTCGAGGAAGAAAACGATGAGTGAGTCCATCGCCGTGTCCTGTCCCTACTGCGGCGAGCCCGCCGATCTCGACGTCGACGAAAGCGGCGCGAGCCGGCAGTCCTATGTGCAGGATTGCCCCGTGTGCTGCCAGCCCTGGCAGGTCGAGGTCACTCGGGATCGCGACGGCGACTGGAGCGCGACGGTGCGGACGGGCGACGAATGATCCCCTGGACGCTCCTCGGCACAGCAGCAATCCCGGGCGACGACGGCGAGATGCGCCTCTACCAGCGTGACACCGAGTACTCGATTCGGGTCGGCACTTACGAGCTGATGAACAGCCGAGTGCATGCCTCCGAGGATGCCCTGGCAACTCTGGTGTGCGAGCGAATCCGCAGCCACACCCCGGCACGCGTGCTCATCGGCGGACTGGGGATGGGCTTCACCCTCGGCGCCGTCTTGCGCGAGGTCGACTTGAAGAGCGAAGTGGTCATCTCCGAGCTCGTCCCCGAAGTCGTGGCCTGGCATCGCGGACCTTTGCGCGCGGTGTCCGGAGCCACGCTCGACGATCCGCGCGTCGTCATCCGCGAGGAGGATGTGGGCCACATCATCCGCAGCTCCAAGTCGGTGTTCGACGCCATCGTGCTCGACGTCGACAACGGCCCCAGCGCCCTGACTTCGAAACGCAACGACTGGCTCTACGGTCTCACCGGCTTGCGCGCCGCGCACGCCGCGCTGCGAACCGGCGGCATCCTGGCCATCTGGTCCGCCGGCCCCGAGCCCGCCTTCACGCGACGGTTGCAACAAGCCGGCTTTGCCGCGGAAGAAATCCGTGTCCGAGGCCGCGGCGGCAAACGCGGCCCGCGCTACCTGATCTGGATCGCGCGACGACGCGCGTGATCAGTTGCCCTGAATCTCGATGACCTGTCCGGGGTTGATCGAAGCAAGCGCGGTCGCAATCCGTGGAAGCAACGGGCGCAGTTCCTCAATGCGGTTACGCACTCGGGTCACGACGACCGCGGCGATTCCCAGTTTTGCGAGATTCTGCTGATGGCGCAAGTTGCTGTCCGCAGTCACGATGACGGTGAACCCCTCACTGACCGCGGCGCGAAGAAAGAACACCATTCCTCAACCGCAGCCAACCCTGTCGATGAACGGTCACCGCTTCGAACCCGGTCAGTTCCTCGGCAAGCTCAACCGGCAAGGATTCATCGATGAGCACTCGCAACTTCAGTCACTGCCTCCTTGGCGAGCTCCAGCGTCGCAACGGCTTGCTCTCGAGAAACGGAGGGAAACGACGACAGAAACTTGTCGAGTGAATCTCCCGCCTCGAGATAGTCGAAGAGGTTGTAGACGGGCACGCGCGTGCCGACGAACACGGGCGTACCGCTCATGATCTCCGGATCGCTATGCACGACGGATTGCACCGTATTCATGACGCCAGTTTACTCGTTCTCCCGCTCCCCGCACGCAGCCAACCTACCGGCCTCATGAGTCAGCTCAGTTCGACGTTAGGAAGACCTGTGGGCCGCCACAGCCGCGTACACACGCGTCAAGTGGCAACGGTGAATCCAACGATGCATTGGCCTGTCAGCAAATTCATCCCGCAATCTTCGCGCGGCGCGCCGAAATCAAAGTCAAGGAGTACGGAGGAAGTCGTCGGTTCTCAGTTGAAGGCGCTCAACCCAGCTCAGAAGAAAAGGCCCGGGCCGCCAACATCCCGCAGGCCGCGTGCCGGGCAGCGCCTCCGCTGTAGCGGCGGACGACCGGTACCTCGAGCGTGCGCAGTGCGTCGCGGAACGCGTCGAGCTCGGCGGGCGTGGCGCGGATGTAGCCGTCCTCGCGGGCGTCGTTCACGTCGATCAGATTGAGGCGCATCGGGATGTCCGCGAACAGCGAGCGCAACGCCTCGACTTCATCGGAGCCCGTGTTGATGCCGCCGAGGACCACCCAGGCCAGTGTGACCCGGCCGCCGGTGGCGCGTTGATAGGCACGCACGGCCTCGGCCAGTTCCGCGACCGGCCAGGCTCCAGCGACCGGCATCAGTGTGCGGCGGCGCTCGTCGATGGCCGAGGTCAGCGAAATGATCAGACGGTAGGGACGCCGCTCCCGTGCATAGCGATGGATCGCGGGCACGAGGCCTACGGTGGAGATCGTGATCGACTCCGCGGCGATGTGCGCTCCGCACGGATCGGACAGAATCTCCGCAGCGCGCATCACCTCGTCATAGTTGTGCAGCGGTTCACCCTGACCTTGAAACACAGCGCCGGTGACGACTCCCGGAGCCTCTTCGCGAACCGCGAGGAACTGCGCCACGATCTCCCAGGCTTCGAGACTGCGCGCCAAACCCATGCGTCCCGTCGCGCAGAAGTCGCAACGCATCGCGCAGCCGGCCTGACTGGAGAGGCAGATCGTGAACCTCCCCTCCTTCTCGAGCGGAATGCGCACCGCTTCCGCGACTGCTCCGTCATGCAGGCGGAACAGGTACTTCACGAACCCGTCAGCAGGATCCGTGACGCGCTCGACGACCTCCAGAGGCCGCCGCTCCACCAGCGCTTCCATCGCCCGCTCCACACTGCGCGGGACCGGCCTCGAGGCCGGGTAGCCTGCGCGCCCTCCGCCGATCGCATGCGCGACCATCCGCCGCGCCTCGCCATCGCGCACGGCGACTCCGTTCGTGCGAAGATGCGCGGCGAGATCCGCGGGCAAGAGGCCGAAAAGATGTGGGCGTTCGAGCATGAGCCGGACGCATTCTCCTATGAACTCACTCCAGAAGATCGCAAACACGATGGACTTACTTGCACCTGTCCTGGTGACGAAGGGGTCCGGCCCGCGATAACCTTCGCGGCGTCATGATTCGCACCATCATCTCTGCCACCGGCAGCCACATCCCCGCCCGTCGTGTCCCCAACGACCACTTCCTGGACCATGACTTCCGCGGCACCGATCGCCAACCCCTCGGCAAGTCGAACGCCGAGATCCTCGCGCAGTTCGAGAGCATCACCGGCATCCGCGAACGTCGTTACGCCCCGGACGAGATGCTCACCACCGACCTCGCCTACGAGGCCGCGCACGATGCGCTCGAGTCCTCCGGGATCGACCCGGAGTCGCTCGACGGGATCATCGTCGCGCACAACTTCGGCGACGTCCGTCCCGGCAGCTCGCGCTCCGATCTCGTTCCCGCGCTGGCCGCGCGGGTCAAGGCACGACTGGGAATCCACAATCCGTACGCTGCGGCCTTCGACCTGATCTTCGGATGTCCGGGCTGGCTGCAGGGAGTCATCGTCGCGGACTCCTTGATCCGCGCCGGCGACAACCGCCGCGTCATGATCATCGGCGCGGACACTCTCTCGCGCATCTCCGATCCGCACGACCGCGACAGTCTGATCTACGCCGACGGCGCCGGCGCCGTGATCGTCGAGGCCCTCGAGACCAACGACGAGATCGGCATCCTCTCACGCGCGGTTCGCTCCGACACGCTCGAGCACTCCTCCATGTTGCGCATGGGAGAGTCCTACAATCCCGAGACATTCCTCGAGGCGCTCTTCCTCAAGATGGAAGGACGCAAGCTCTACAAGTACGCGCTCAACAACGTCGCCGGCGCCATTCACGAAGCGCTCCGCCGCGCCCGCGTCGCCTTGCGCGACGTGAACAAAGTCCTCATCCACCAGGCCAACGGCAAGATGGACGAAGCCATCCTCCAGGCCGTGTTCGAGCTGGACGGCATCGCCGAGCCGCCGAGGGACATCATGCCCATGACCATCTCCTGGCTCGGCAACAGCAGCGTGGCCACAGTCCCGACGCTCCTCGACCTGATTCGCAAAGGCCGCCTCGAAGGCCACCAGATCCAATCAGGCGACACCGTCGTCTTCGCCGCCGTCGGAGCCGGCATGCACATCAACGCCGTCGTCTACCGGTTCTGACGTGTACAACCTGCTAGTCATCCTGCTGGAGAGTGTGTGCAGAAATCCGCGAGCTTCCCAACCTGTCATCCTGAGCGGGTGGCGGGTGGGCGCGAAGGATCCCCTGCGGTAAACGATGCCCGCGCAGGTTGCACGAGACCGCGGTTCTCGTACCCGCACGCTCATCGTTCCTCGCACGAGATCCTTCGCCGTCTACGCGGCTCAGGATGACAGTTCAAAACGGGCGCACATGCGCTGTGACACTCAGACCAGCCCACAGGGCACGAAAATGCGCCCACAACCGGCAAGCGGCGACCAACAACCATATGATGGCGCCCTGATGAATGCATTTGCTGCCCTAGGCCTCCGTCCGGAAATCGTCGATGTCCTCACTGCCCTTGGCTACGAAGCGCCCACGCCGATTCAGGAGCGCACGATCCCGCTCCTGCTCGCGGGCCGCGATCTGATCGGCCAGGCCCAGACCGGCACCGGCAAGACCGCCGCCTTCGCGTTGCCTGCGCTCGAGAAGATCGACTCCAAGAAGAAGCACACCCAGGCGCTGGTCCTCGCCCCCACGCGCGAGCTGGCCATGCAGGTCGCCGACGCCATTCACTCCTACGCCTCCAAGCTCACGCCCATCGTGGTCATCCCCGTTTATGGCGGCGCGCCGATCGTGCCGCAGCTCAAGCGCCTCGAACGAGGCGCGCACGTCGTGGTCGGCACGCCGGGGCGTCTCATCGATCACCTCGACCGCGGCAGCCTCGATCTCTCGCACATCAAGTTCGTCGTCCTCGATGAAGCCGACGAGATGCTCAAGATGGGCTTCATCGAAGACATGGAGAAGATCCTCAGCGCGATTCCGCCGGAGCGGCAGACCGCGCTCTTCTCCGCGACGATGCCCGAGGAAGTGATGCGCATCGCCAAGCGCCACCTCCGCAATCCCGAGCGGGTGGAAATCGAGCACAAGGCCATCAACGCGCCGGCCATCGAGCAACGCTTTCTCAACGTGTCCGAGGGACAGAAGCTGGAAGTGCTCACGCAGATCCTCGAGCTCGAGCCTGCCGAGGCCGTGCTGATCTTCCGGCGCACCAAGACCGGATCGGCAGAGCTGGCGGAGAAGCTGGAGGGACGCGGCTTCGCCGCCGTGGCCATGCACGGCGACATGAGCCAGCCCTTGCGCGAGAGCGTCATCCGCCGGTTGCGTGCCGGCCAGGTCGAAGTCGTCGTGGCCACGGACGTGGCCGCGCGCGGTCTGGACGTCGAGCAGATCGAGCACGTCATCAACTACGACGTCCCTCACGACGTCGAGTCCTACGTCCACCGCATCGGCCGCACCGGCCGTGCCGGTCGCAGCGGCGTGGCCACCATGTTCATCACCCCGCGCGAGCGGCGCATGATGCGCGACATCGAGCGCTACACCGGCACCACCATCAAGCCCATGAAGATGCCCACGCGCGCGGACGTCGCCGCCAAGCGCATCTCCGTCTTCAAGGAAAGCCTCCGCAAGACCATCCAGGAAGGCGACCTCGAGATGTACGTCGAGCTCGTCGAGCAGATCGCCGAGGAAGGCTTCGAGATCACCGACGTCGCGGCCGCAGCCGCGCGCATCGCCAACGGTTCGAAGGCCCTCGTGAAAGCACGCGAGCAGGAGCGCGACGAAGAGCCGGCCCGCCGCATGGAATCGTCCGGTGGCGAGGCCTCCTCGCCGCGGAGACCGGATGACTCGCGGCCCGGCAAGACCGTCCGCCTGGCCCTGGCCGTGGGCAACAACGACGGCATCCGTCCCGCGGATGTGGTCGGCTCCATCGCCAACGAGGCCGACGTCCCGGGCCGCGACATCGGACCGATCGACATTCAGGACGACATCACGTACGTCGGCGTCCCGGAGCACTTCGTGGACACGATCATCGAAAAGGTCGGGCGGAAGAAGTTCCGCGGCAAGCCGCTGAACATCCGCGTGGTCACGGCCTTCGAGGAAGAGCAGCAGCGCGCACGCCCGCGGTCCGCCAAGCCCGCTGCCCGTCCCGCGAAACCATACGACCGCCCTGCGAAGCCGTATGAGAAATCGGCCAAGCCGTATGAGAAATCGGCCAAGCCGTATGAGAAGTCTGCCAAGCCGTACGATCGCGCCGCCAAGCCGTACGACAAATCGGCCAAGCCGTACGCTCGCGCCGCGAAGCCGTACGACAAATCCGCCAAGCCTTACGATCGCACGGCGAAATCGTCGACTGGTACGAAGCCTTATGATCGCAAGCCCCGATCGTTCGACAGGCCGGCGGGAGACGACAAGCCTCGCTCCACACGACCCAGCGTTCCGAAGACACCGTTCGACCGTTTCGCCAAAAAGAAGAAATACTGATGAGCGCTTCCCTCCGCATCAAGCCCTCTCGCAGAGTCCGACTCGACGACTTCGACACCGACGGGCGTGAGCACGCGCCCGGCGATAAGGAAAAGACCCTCGAAGCCTTGCAGAAGCGCGTCGATCGCATCGGCGAGCTGCAGGAGCTTCTGTTCGCCGGGCACGAGCAGCGCGTGCTGATCGTCCTGCAAGGCATGGACACGTCCGGCAAGGACGGCACGGTGCGCCGCGTCTTCGGAGGCACGAGCCCTCAGGGTGTGCGTGTCGTGTCCTTCAAGAAGCCCACCGAGCTCGAGCTCGACCACGACTATCTGTGGCGCGTGCACGCGCAGACTCCCGGGCACGGCGAGCTGGTCGTCTTCAACCGCAGCCACTATGAGGACGTGCTCGTGGTGCGCGTGCACTCGCTCGTGCCGAAGAAGGTCTGGAGCAAGCGCTACGATCAGATCAAGGCCTTCGAGAGCACCCTCGCCGCCGAGGGCACGACCATCCTCAAGTTCTTCCTGCACATCAGCATGGACGAACAACGCGAGCGCCTGCAGGCGCGCCTCGACGATCCGACCAAGCACTGGAAATTCCAGCACGGCGACCTCGAACAGCGGAAGCTCTGGGCTGACTACGCTCGCGCGTACGAAGACGCGATCACGCGCACGTCTACCCGCGAGGCACCGTGGCACATCATCCCCGCCGATCGAAAATGGGTCCGCGACTGGATCGTCTCCGGCTTCATCATCGAAGCCCTGGAGAAATTGAAAATGCGCTACCCCGTGCCCGAAGGTCTCGACGACATCACCGTCGTCTGAACGTAGCTCTCAAGAGTTCGCCACGCGGGAGGGGGCGACGCTGCGGGCTGAGCCCGCTGCGCTGAACCTCGCGTTGCACGCGGCCAGAAAACGTCCTACAGTGTCAGCGGGTCGATTCCTTCCTTATGCCAGAAGCTGCTCAGTTCACAGAACGGCGGCGCGTGCAACGAGTCCGTCTCACGCAGCCGCTTCGCGCGACGCTCGAGGGGACACGAGTCTTCATTGTCGATCTCTCTCTTCGTGGCCTTCGTGTGATGCACCAGGACGACATCGGCCAGGCCGGCTCCGCGGTGGGCATCCGCGCAGACTGGGACGGCAATCGAATCGAGCTGCGTTGCCGCATCGTTCGAACCGTGTTGCACCGTGCAGCGGATGGCGTGGGCGGACGAACGCTCTATCACTCCGGGCTTGCCATCGAAGAGAGCGTGGGAGCCTCCGAGACGACGCTTCGGAAGCTGATCGAGCACCATGTCGAACGGGCGCTGGACGAGCAGAAAGCAAACGCGCGCGGAGTTCCTCCCCTCGCGGCGCAGTCGATGCAGACGGGGGCGCCAACGACCTATGTCCGCCACGAGTACTCCCTCGGGCGCTGGCGCGAGGTGATGACGCCCACTCCCAGTCAACCCGAGAGCGGCTTCACGATCTCGGCCGAGCATTCACCATCCGAGGTGGAGATGCTCCGGCGAGCCTACGAACGCGCCGCCACCAACAACGATCGCGCCGTCATCCGCCGCTTGGCCGCGCTCAGTCTCAGCTCCGGAGAGATCGTGCAGGCTCGCCGCTACGTGCCCTAGGCCTGCAGGACCTGATGCGCGAGGCACACACAACCTGTCATCCTGAGCGGGTGGTGGGATGGGGTGCGAAGGATCTCGTGCGAAGAACGACGAACGTGCGAGCACGAGATCCGCGGTCTCGTCCAATCTGCGCGGCTCTCGCTTACCGCAGGAGATCCTTCGCGCCCACCCGCCACCCGCTCAGGATGACAGGTTGGGAAAGCGCGCGGATCTCTGCACACTCTCTCAGGATGACGGGCTAATAGCGTTAGGCTGGCCGGCGCGCCCCGCGCACGTGGGTTGGTCGGTTCTCAGTTTGCGGTGATCCGCGCAAGGCAGCAATGGGCGCGAGGAGCTCGCCGGCCTCACAGCACCGCGAAAGCCTTTTCGCTCACCGTCCGGCCGTTGATGCGAATCACCGCGCGATGATCGCCGCGAGTCCAGCCCTTCGTCTGTCCCGACGAGAACGGGAGGTAATGCGCGCCGCGGACCGCGAGTCTCGCGTCACTTCTCAGGACGCGACCGTCGGGACCGACCCAGCGCACCTCGACCGTCTGATCACTGCTGGCTCCGCTCACGTCGACGGAGAGGTAGACCTCGCCGCCACGGATGAAGTTGTCTCCGATGGACTGCTGTGCGACCGCTCCGCTCGCGGTGACGGCGGTGCCGAGGGCGAACGTCTCGCGCGCGGGCTCCATGGTCATACTCTGTTCGCGCACAGCGGCTTTGCCGTGTGCGGGACCGCGATCGACTCCACAAGCAATCATCAACACCATCATCGGTAACGCAATCCAGGGTCTCAAACGAAGGTCCTCCGGGACGAGGCCGGTCCAGGGTACGCCGGCCGAGTTTCCTTCCACTACTGCAAGGGCCATGACAGTCTTTGATCCTGTCGATCGTCGAGGCCGCCTCGAATCACTGCATTTTTCTCGCACGCGGGGGAAAAGCGGTGATGCGTGCCGGACTACCGACGCAAGGAGATTCACCATGGCGAACGAACCACGCATCACCACTGTCGTCGGAGAAGACAAAGCGCCGATCACGACGCTCGCAATCGGCGAGGAAACCGTCATCACCACCCTGGTCGGCGAACAGGCGCAGCCGCACCCCGATTACGCGGCCGCCCTGACCAGCGACGCGTCCGAGACCGGAGCCGCGACGACCGTCGTCGGAGAGCGGTGGCAGCCGCTGACCTCCACGCTGCTCGGCGAAGACGCGGCCGGCCTCTCGCGTCCCCCGATCACCACCACGATCGGCGGCGAAGAGCAGAACTGGCCGACCACCACCCCCGGCGGCGGCCATGAAGGTCCCGGCCCCGTCTTCACGACCACCATCGTCGGTGAAGAGGGCCCCATCATCACGACCATCGTGGGCGGCGCCGAAGGTCCAGGCCCCTTCCTCACGACCAAGATCATCGGTGAAGAAGGCCCCTGCACCTCGGGCATCGTGGGCGAGGGCGGTCCGTTCGGCAATTACTAGCGCGTCCACGGAGGGGAGTGGCGGCCCTCACGACCGCCGCTCCCCGAACGACAACAGAGAGGTCATCGCATGGATCGACGTGGACGCAGAACCATACTCATCGCCGGGGGAGACGCCGACCCCGATCTCGCGACGCTCGCCGGCACGCTGAAGGACAACGACATCCCGCACGAGACGCTGTTCGTCGGGCCGCACACGCATCCGCGGATCACCTGGGATTTCGAGCGCGATGCATTGCAGATCGACGGCGAGGAACGGCGGCCCGAGGCGCTGTTCATCCGCTATGACGTCTTCAGCAGCATGGCCGATCCGCGGCAGGCGCCCGCGTTTCGCTCGCTGGCGTGGTTCACCGCCGTCTCGGGGTGGGCGATCGCGCATCCGGAAGTGAAGATGTTCAATCGCGAAAGCGCATTGCACGTCACCAACAAACTGCACGTGCTGCACGTCGCGCGCGAGGTCGGCCTCGACATTCCGCGGACGCTCGTGACCAACGACCATGCGCTGCTCGTGGAGAAATCGGAGCGCGAGGCTCTCATCGCCAAGCCGGTCAACGGCGGCGATTACACGCGCGCGCTGCCCGACATCCTGAAAACCGCGCCGCAGCGCGACGGCAGTCTTCCCGCGCCATCGTTCGTCCAGGAACGGCTCGTGCCGCGGGAGGTGCGGGTGTATTCGATCGGCGGGCGCTACTTCGCGTTTCAGCTCGTCGCGGATGCACTCGACTATCGATCCACGTCCGACTGCAAAGTGCTGCCGCTCGACGAAGAGTCGCTCCCGGCGTCGCTTTATGAAGGTCTGGCGCGGCTGATGGAGCGGTTGCGGATGGACTATGGCGCGGCCGACTTCAAAGCGGATCCGGAGACGGGTGAGCTTCGTTTTCTCGAGATCAACAACGGACCCATGTTCACCGCCTTCGACCGGGCCAGCGGCGGCCGCCTCAGCCGCGCGATGGTGGAGCACCTGAGCGCGTCATGAGCAGTGAGGAGCTCGCGTCCGTACTGCGCGCGGTGCGGATTCACTCCGATCGTTCGTTCAGCTTTCCCGCCGGCGCGCCGCCCGTACGCGCGGAGTCTTTGACCGTTGCGTTGACGCACGCGCTTTACGCCGGCGCGTTCGCGCACGGTCTGGACGAGGAACCGCGCGACGCCGATCCGGCATCCGAAGCCGACTTGACGCGACGCTTGTCGCGCGCCAACCGGAGCCGCGACCGGTGGCTCGACGGCTGGCAGGTCACCTCGGTCGAAACGTCGGGCGCGATCGTCGCCACGCGCGACGGACGGCAACGGTCTGCAAAGCCGGGCGAATACGCGCTCACCTTCACGCGCGACCTGCCGCCGCGCGCCGGCATGGCCGCCATGCTCTTCATCCCGCGCGAGTCGCTGACGATGCAGGCGCACGTCTATTACGCTCTCGGCGAGACGCTGCCGGACCGCGACGACGTGTCGCGGCCGGCCCGCTTCTACCTGCGTGTGCCCGTCGATGCGTTGCCCGAGCTCTATGAACGTCTCACCGGCGAGCTCAATCGACAGGAATTGCCGTTCACGTTGAAGACGATGCTCGCGCCGCGGGACCGCGATCGCCGCGACGCGACCGTGCTCTATGTGCAGCGCGAACATGGCGCGCGCATCGAAGCGCTGCTGCTCGCGCTGCCGAAGGCGCTGCGCGCGCGCTTCGGTCCCGGAGTCCCGCTCTTCACACGTAGCCTCGGCCCGGGGATCGGTATGGCCGAAAGTCCCGGAGGCGGAGAGAGCTTCGGCATGCAGCGCAGCCGCCTCGTGGCCGAGGGGATTGTCGATGCGTGGCACGGCGGAGCGAATGACGAGGAAGCAACGATGCGCGCGGTGCAGCGGCGGTTCGAGACAGCAGGAATCGATTGGAGCCAGCCGTATCTCGACGCCGCGCCGCGCGTCGTACTCACTGCCGCGAACGTCGCGCAGTGGCTGGCGTCGCGGCATGGCGGCGACAGCAGCACGTGGAGCGTCTCCGATCGCTCGAGCCGCAATCGCAACTTCGCGGTGGCACGCGCGGACGGCGGCGGCTGGTTCGTCAAGCAGTTGCGTGTGCAGGTTCCGGCATCGCTGCGGATGATGCAGCGCGAAGCGGCGATCCTCACCTGGGCCGCGGCGAACGAGGACGTGCGGCACCTGTTGCCCGCGCTCGGCGGCTTCGACGCGCACGCGCAGGCGCTGACCACGGAGTTGCTCGCCGGCGCGGAGAGCGTTGCAAACATCGCGGACCGGCAGACCTCGACCGCAATCGCGCTCGCGGCGGCGCGCAGTCTGGCGCTGCTGCACCGGCAAACGCCGCCGCGCTCTGCGCTGCTCGACCGCCGTCCGCCCGACATCTACACCGCACATCGCGGAGGGCCGCTGCTGCAGTGGCTCGGTGCCGGCCAACTGGAGATCGTCGATCGCGTGCGGGAAAGCGCGATCCTCGCGCCGCCGCTCGACCAGATGGCGGGGGAGTGGCGCACCGAGCAGTTGATCCACGGCGACGTGAAATGGGAGAACTGTCTCTGGACCGCGTCCACGGGGCGCATGCACTGGATCGACTGGGAGCTCGCCGACGCCGGCGATCCGCTCTGGGACGCCGGCTGTTTCGTGCAGTCGTATCTGACGCGCTGGCCGGAGGTCGACCGGCGCGCACTCGACGTCTTCATCGATGCGTACGCGCCGGAAGCACGGCCGGCGATTCTCCGCTGCGCCGCGGCGCGGCTCGTTCAAACCTCACTCGAAGTAATGCACGGCCAACCCCATCCGACGCCACTCGCGCTCCGCCATCTCCACGCCGCGAAAGAGCTCATGCGCTCCAGCCTGCCGGGCTGAGAGGCGCCCACCTACCGACACCAGTTTTTTCACCGCGCGTTGGAAAACGGGCCTTGCGGACCGGACTACCGAGGTGCGTCCAGGACGACGCAGGGAGAAATGGTCATGACGAAGAATGAATACGCGCCTCAGTTCAATGGAGCACTCTTCTGCTTTAGGTGGGGAACTGCCATGTATGCGGCGGTTCTCCTGTTGCTGTCCGCCGCCGTTCAGGCGCAGCCGGCGGTGCGGATGAGTTGGGAGACATTCGCCGAGGATCCGGCACGCGTCCAGAGCCTGCGGAACGGCGTCGCGGTGATGAAGTCGCGCAACACCGCAGATCCCGGCAGCGCGCTGTATCGCACGAGCTGGCAATACTGGGGCGCGATGCACGGCTATTTCGGGCCCGGCTCCGTATTCGGCACGATCGAGGAGGCCATCAGCGACTACCGGAACTCGGGTGCCGATCCGAGCCTGCTGGTCGACTTCGACGGCATCACCGACCTCACGCCGCCTGATGCGATCGCAGCGCAGGTCTGGGGACAATGCCAGCACGGTACGCTGTGGTTCTTCGCCTGGCACCGACTCTATCTTTATTACTTCGAGCAGGTGCTCCAGCAGGCGGCCGGCGATCCGACGCTTCGTCTTCCCTACTGGGATTACACGAACCCCTCGAACGTGACGATGCCCGCGGCCTACACCTCACCGACCTACGTCAATGCCGCTGGCGAGACGGTTGCGAATCCGCTTTACGAGCCGCGCCGCCATCCAGGCTGGAACGTCCCCACGTCGAATGCGCTGGATCCAGCGGCTACGAACATCGACGACGCGCTCACCGACACCTCGTTCTTCGATGTCTCCGTACAGGACGATGGGTTTCAGAACGCGATTCAGGACAACGTACACGGCTATGTGCACTGTACGGTCATCGATTGTCCGGTCACGGACATGGGCGCGGTCGGCTATTCTGCGAACGATCCGATCTTCTGGGCCCATCACGCCAACATCGATCGTATGTGGGACTGCTGGACGAGCCTCGGCAACGCCAATCCCACGCAGCCGCCGTCGTATCCCAGCCAGTCGTTCTCGTACGTCGATGCGACGGGCACTCTGGTGACGAATACAGTCGCCGATCTGTCGAACGGAACGATCACGCTCGGATATGTCTACGAGCAGGCGAGCAATTGTGCCCGCGGTGCGGCGAAACCGGTGGTAAAGGCGACCGCCCAGCAGGCGCCGATGACAGCGGAGGCGCTCGATACCGCGCGGGTGGCGCTCCAGGCTCCAGTCGTTCTCGGGAAAGTGCAGAAGCATGTCATCAACGCCGCCGTCACGCGCAAGGTGGTCCCGCTCACTGGCGGAACGGCGTCGGCGATCCCTCGCAGGCTCGCGTTGCGGGGTCACGCTGCGCTACCGGTGCGCACGGACCTCGTGCTCACCGGCATTCAGTTCGAAAACCATCCCGGCACGCAATACCACGTCTATCTCGAACGTACCGACGACCGTACCAAACGCGCGCGCGTCGGCACGCTGAGCTTCTTCGTGTCAACGGCGGCGGCGATGAACGAGCACGCCGGTCACCACGACGCCGCCGCGATGAATCGCGTCTTCGACGTCACGGACGAACTGCGCCGCATTGCCGGGCCGAACGCGAATCTGAAGCAGGTCCACGTTGTGTTCGAAGTAACGACAGGCCGCATCAACGCGAAGCCCCGCCCGCGTTTCAACGACAAGATGACTCTGACCATCGGCGAGATCCAGCTGCGCGTCACCGCCGTGCCGTAACACTCTTGAGCTCACCGGCGGGTGCAGGGCGGCGGCCCCATCGCCGCTCTCGCACTCGCCGGTCGCGTCCGAGATTCCACGAGGATCCGCAATCGGCTGCGAGTGCCAACCCCATCCGACGCCACTCGCGCTGCCATCTCCACGCCGCGGAAGAGCTCATGCGCTCCGGCCGGCCCCGGCTGAGAGGCGCGATCAGGGGGAGCGCCGTGGAGGGACGGCGAACGTCCACCAGCGGCTGAAGCAACACGAACCGCGGTCGGGAGAGCTCAGTCAGCTCGTTTTCTGGAGCAGGCCCGCGAGGCGGGCGGCGACCGACTTCCAGGTATGACGTTCGTGCCGTGCGCGTGCGAATGCAGTCGATGCGAGATCGTCGCGCAAAGCGCGATCGCGGTAGAGGGCATCGAGCGCGGCTGCGACGCCGTCCGGCGTGACCGCGTTCATGTTGGCGGCCTCGTAGAAAACGAACTGGCGGTCCGGCGCCGGGACGAGCAGTGCCGCTCCGGTCCAGTTCTCGATGAAGCTCGTGTGGGCCGGCACCACCAGCGCCGCACGCGTTGCGGCATGTTCGAAGAGGCCAAGACCCCAGCCCTCGCCCATTGCGGTGGTGAGCCCGATGTCGCAGGCGTTGTAGAGCGCGTTCAACCAGCCGACGCGGCGAACCTGCGGGTCGTCAGGTCCGGGCGTGACATGAATGCGTTCGCCGATGCCGGTTTGGGCGATCGCATCCGTGAGCTCCTGCTCCACCTGCGGCCCGCGGGAACCGGTATGCAGGTGCAGGTGCGCGTCCGGTTTGTCTCGCGCAAACAGGCCGAATGCGGCGATGCTGAGATCGAGACGTTTGCGCAGGTAAGGGCGGTTGCTGTTGAGGATGATGAAGGCGTCATCCATATCTCTGGCGTAAACGGCACGCCGCGCCGCAATGCGCCGGGCGCGTTCGTCAGAGGCGGCGATTGGAAAAAAGGCCGAGCTGTCGAAGCCGTGACCGGCAGCCTCGATCCGTGGCGCGCGATAGTCCGGGCGCTGAGCGGATGCCGTTGTACACCGAGACGCGAGGCCGGCACGCGCATCCTCGGTGTACATGACACAGGTATCGGCGCCCTCGACGATCGGCACAAAGTCGTCGTTCGCGAGCGAGCCCTCGACCGGGAGGTACAACACGATCCGAGTCCGATCGCGGAACGGCTGCAACTGGCGCAGCAGCGGCCCGGCAAGGAACGCCGGGCCGCTGACCAACACTGTATTCGTACGACCACCCGCGAGCTCGCGCTCGAGCCATTGGGGATCGGCCCTGAACGCGCGCGCCGATCCCCGCCGGATACGCGCCGGGCAGCCCTCGATCGCAACGTCGGCCTCACTGCTTCGAAGCGCCGGCTCGAATCCGAGGCAACGAACATCGAAGACGTGCCGCAACTCGGAAACGAGCGCCGTGAGGACGTTCGTCAAGCCGGAGCCGGGCAGGTGCAATCCGGCGATCAGAAGGCTGCTCATTGATTAAATGTCCCTCGGGGAAAGGACCGGGGTGCTGTACGCCATGAAGTTCATGAAGTCGAACGGCTGGGCGCCGCCGATTGCCAGGCCGTACTGTGTGATGTTGTCGTTCATGAACGGCGGAGCGGTTCTCTCTCCTGTACCACTGAGGTACGTTTCCAGAGGCGTCAGGCCGTTGGTGCCGTTGAGATTCGTCAGGGTATAAGCGCCGTCGGCAAGCGCCTCGCCACTGAACACGAACCGCTTGACGAAGAAGGCGGAGCCCGTGTCGAAGTTGTAATCGACGTAGATCGTACCCGGACTCGGATACGAATAGGGACCGAGGATTGCGTCCGACGACGCGCTCACTGTCGCGCTGCCCCCCGCGAGCGTCAGTTCGACGGGACTGACCACATTCGCGATGTAGCTCCCCGCGTACAGCATCCAGGCGACGATGCGGCGATCGGTCGGAGCCGTCACTGCGAGGTCCGCGAGCAGCGATTCGGCAGCCTCGAAGATCGCCGACGGCTCGTAGAACGCGCTGCTCCCGTTCCCCGGCAGACGCTGCACTCCCGGGTTGAGTTGCAGGGCGCTCTGCGACGCCGTAAAAGTGCTGTAGTAGTAGTTGGTCTCTAAGAAGAAGGTCGAAGCGGCGGCGACCAGAGGGATCAGAGACCGGATGAAAGGCGTTTCCTGCGACGCGATCGCCTTTTTGTAGTTCGTCCAGGCGATGTCGGCCTGATCGGCATCGACGTTGAAGTTGTATGCCTCCATGAGCAGGTTGGTCGCGCAGAGTTCGGCGTAGGCCAGCCTCTGGTAGTAACGTGTGTACTGCTGCACGGCGTCGCGATAGTCGAGCAGTCCCTGCTGGATGAGCGGCGTCACCATCTCCGACCAGAGTTGCAGGACGCCCTTGGCCTGATCCTGGCCGAGGATGAGCGCGTTGATCGTGGTCACTCCATCGGCCGGACCGACGTTGGTGTCGAGGATATAGGTCATCAGTTCGCTGACGAGCGATTGCGGAGTGTTCTGGAAGTCGCCCAGGAACGAGCTGTACGTCTGGTACGACGTGTTGATCGCCGCCACGAAGGGCGTGATCGTCGTGTCGACTGTCTGCCAGTTCTGGAAGAGCTGCTGCTGCTGGATCTTGGCGAGCTCGTTCTCGATCTGCGCGAAGTCTTCCTCGAAAGATTGGAGCGTCTGCGAGACCGAGGTCAGTTGCGCGCCGATGTCCGAGAGGGTCTGGCGCTGCCCATCCAGTGCCGCCTCGAGTGCGGTGATCGCGGCGGGGGGAAGATCGGAAGAGGCGACCGCCGCCTCCACGTTCTGGAGGTTCGCGCCTCCGACCGCCTGTCCGCCGCCGAACAGGTAGGCGACCGTGCCGCCGAGATCCACCCCTGTCTGCTCACCGATTGCGTTTGCGGCCGTCTCGGCCAGTCCTCGTCCAATAGTGCTGATTGCGTCGTCAAAGAATCCCATCATCGTCTCCCTTTCGTTGTGAGTCGGAGAGATGGTCCGGTCGGCCGCGCCGCTTTTCCATCGGCGATGAAACTTTCTTTCCCGCTCAAAAAAATATTGGGGTACGGCGGAAAACAGGCGCGGCGACCGGACGAATGACGCGAGGTCCTCAGGGATTCTGAGGACACGCAGAAAGAAGGACACGATGCCTATTTTGCTCACTCAGGGCGCCCAGATCCCCAACCGCTATGTCCCCGACCAAGCTCAAGTGACGTCGGCGAAAGACGCGATTGCTCAGCTCGATTACGCGGATATTTTTAGTGCTGGAACGCTCGTCGACAACGGTGTGATGCGGGTCGACATGCAAGGAGTCATTGCAGGGCCCCCGAAGCAACGCAATCTTCAGGTTCAGGTGGACAACATCCACGGCAACAGTACCGTTGCGCACGCCAACGTGTCGGAGACAATCATGACCGACGATCCTGCCAATCGGCGAGGCGTGAAGCGGAAGGTCATCAGCGCCCTGAGGGAGAGTCTCTTCACGGGGCGTAGTTACACGGTCACCGGCTCGATTCCCTGAGACGACATGCGACTGCGTTGAAAAGTGCGGCGGGACGCGTGCGTCCCGCCAGCAGAGCGCTGCTCACGGATACTGCGAGTTCGAGCAGGAAGTGGTCAGGTCGACGAAGGCCATGATGGGGACGTCCGGCGGCAGGTCCATCGGAAAATCCAGATTGATCCCGTTCTTCGGCGGGATCCCGTCCCGGTTCGCCAGGTAAAACAGCACGAAATCCCACTGCTTGTCACTCCCGTCGCTCGTGCCGTTGTGCAGCACCATCGAGCCGGGAACATGGTGGTTGAGGTGCGCCAGGGGGGGCGTCGAGGGGATCGTCACGCGCAGGGACGGCTGTATGGCTCCGTCTTTCGTCTGGGTGAATTCAAGGACGGGATCGCCTTCGGTTTCGACGCTCCAGGTCGTATAGACGGCGCCTTCTTTGAATTGATGCCACGTCACCGTGCCGCTGTCGATGTCGACGAACGACGCCGCCCAATCCGGCACCTCCACCTCGTTCCCGATGCCCTCCTTCAGCACCATGCCGGGCAGGGCCTCCGTCAGACAGAAAACGCCGTCGAGACGGATGTCGGCCCGGCGACCCGCGGGATTGACGAGGCGCACGCTCCACCCGTGCAGCCACACCCGTTCGTCGTTCGACCCGGGCAGCGGAGGGAGTCCCGCGTTCAGGAGCGCGGCGAGCACCTCCGGCTTGGCCTCGATGAACGATACGTGCGGCGGGAGGGCTCCCCATTCGGTGATGGGGTGCTCGTACCCGTTGCTCGCGTCGATTGCGACGACGCGATGCTGCACATCGGCTGGCAGAACGCCCGACTTTTTCGTGACGTGCATGTTGATTCCGCGAAACGACATCACCAACTGGCCCATGGCACTCCTCCTCAATCTGCTGCGCGATGGATGACGGTGGTGAGCAGCGCGAGGCGGCGCCACGCGCCGCCGGGTCGCTGTTGTTGTGCGAGCTGCACGCGCCGCAGTGCCTCGGGCGCCGAGACCCCGCGTGCGAGCTGCTCGTGCAGTGCGAGAAAGAGCGAGCGTGCATCGCGGTCGCCGATCGGCGCGAGTGTGCCGACGACGTCCTGCGCGCCCGCCGCGACGAACGCGCCGCCGAGGCTGAGCGCGCGGCGGCCCGGATCGTCGGGGCGGCGCAGCGTATTGCACGCCGACAGCACGACCACCGGCGGCATGCCGCGCATCGCCGCGATCGCGCGCCACGAGATCGCACCGCCGGCCGCGGCAAGCGATTCCCCGCCCGTCGCCGCATCCCCCTCGGTGTGACCGGCGATGTGCAGCACGTCGGCCGCGGCCGCGCTCTTCTCCACCGCGTCCGCCGTGACCGCGTCGCGGCGCACGTGGCGCACCGTGCGATAAAGACCGCCGATTTCCGCCAGCTCGAGCTCCGCTTCCGGCAGCGCGGCCGTGCCGGCCGTGGTACCCGAGGGAAGCTCGATCGCCGCCATCGTCGCGTAAGGCGCGACCGATGACGTGCGCAGCGAGCTCGCACTCGCGGCGACCGACACCGGCATCCGTTCGATGACGGCGTGATTCGTCGTGCGATCACGCATCGCCGCATACGAAACCCGCTCGAGCAGCTTGTCGGGCACGACGATCAGCGCACGCGCGCCGGCGAGAGCCGCGGCCGCGGGGCGGATGAGCAGGTCGTGCAACGCCGCGTCGTCCTCACGCGCCGCCGTCGCGATCACGTCCTCGCTTGCGATCGGATGTCGCGACACCGACGCGCCGCTTTCCGTCACCGCGAGGACGACGAGCTCGCGCGGCAACACCATCGTCGTTACGATCGCGGTGCGGCTTCCGGCGAGACGCGCACGCAGCTCGTCGAGCGCGTTCGCGCCGGCGACGACACCGCGGCGCCGCTCCGCGTGCATGAACGCCGACGCGACGTCCTTCCGCTCGAGGTCGAGCAGGATCGCTTCCTCGAACAAGGCGCGGCCCGCATCGAGCACGCCCGTGTCCTCGGGATGACGTTCGACGGCCGCGATGCCTTCCGCGAGGTCGCGCGCAGCCGCGTCGCGATCGCCCAGGCGCAGCGAGGCGCGGGCACGCACGAGGTACGGCTGCGCGAGAAGGGCGGTCATGCCGTGCGCGGCATACGTCTCCAGCGCGCGCGATGCGAGCTCGCGGGCGCGCGTCGCATCGGTGCTCACGACCGCCGCGGCCATCGCCAGGTCGGCGTCCGCGAGATGGCGCGCGCGCAGTGCGGGATCGGGAATGCGCAGCGCGACCGATGCGGCGTCGGCCGCCGCGCGCTCGGCTGCCTTCGGATCGGACGTCGCGTCGAGCAGCGCCTTGCGGGTGAGCATGTCCGCGAGCAGCAGATCGTTCGAGGCCTCGCGCGCCAGCGACTCGCCGACGCCGATCAGCGCCCGCGCCGTCTCCGGCTTTCCGCCGCGCAACGCTTCCGCCGCCGCGGCTCCGACCGCCGCCTGCAGTTGTTCGATCTTTCCGACGGCGGCGAGCGTCTCGAATGCGCGCGTGCGCACGCTCCACGCCTCATCCGGCCGGCCTGCCGCGGTTCGCGCCGCGGCGATCATCACGTTGATCGTGGCCTGATTGAGCGTCTCGCCCCCGCGGCCGAACAGCACCTCGGCCTCGGTGAGCTCGTCTCCCGCGCCGTTCCAGTCGGCATCGAACATCAGGCAGCGGGCGAGCTCCCACCGCGCCTGTCCGCCGAGCGAGAGATAACCGCGCGAGGCGTCGAGCTCCGCGACCAGCGCACGCAACTCGCGCGTCGCCTCCGCGATGCCGGACTGCGCCAGCCGCGCGCCGGCGGCGTACGAGCGCGCCGCGAGCGACATCGGACTTCCCGCGGCCGCGAACTGCCCGGCGGCAAGCCGCAGATCGGTTTCGGCCGCAGCCAACTGGCCTCGGCTGAATGCGATCCGTCCGCGTCTGTACGCGAGGTGCGCACCGGCGATGCGAGCCTGCTGCGCAGCCGGGACGGCGTCGATCGTCTGCACCGCGTCGCGCAGCAGCGACTCGCCTGAGACGCGCATGAGCGCCGCGCCGATGTTGCGCGAGATGGTCAGCCAGCGCGCCGCCCCGGCCGCATCGCCACGCTGCGAGGCCTCGGCCCAACGGCCGAGGTACTCCGCTTCGGCGAAGGCGCGGGCGCGCTCGCGATGGCGATCGACGAGCGCCCGTACGACCGGCTCGTCGCCAGCGGCGGCCGCGGTCTCGAGCTGCTGCCGGTCGGCTTCGAACTGCGGCGCGGCTCGCGCGGCGCCGAGACGCGCGAGATGCTCGCGCGCTTCGCTCGCCCACTGCGACGAGGGATCGACTTCGAGATAGCGCTGCCAGCCCGCGTGCGCCTCGCCGCGCAATCCGAGCCGCTCGAGGATCAGCGCGCGATTGAACAGCGCCTCGGCCAGACGCGCGTCGATGGCCAGCGCGCGATCGGTGGAGGCGAGAGCTTCCGGATACAACGACGCGCGGCCCGCGAGTGCGGCGGCGTATTGCGCGGCAGCGAGATCGCTCCAGGCTCCGGCATCGCGCGGCGAGCGCTTCGTCTCCGCCGCGAGCCGCGCGACCCCTTCCTCGGCGCGATCGATCAGCACCATCGCCACGGCAGCGGCGCGCTGGGCGTCGCCGGATCGATCGCGCTCGGCACGGTCGAGCGCTTCGGCCGCCACGCCGATCAGCTTCATCTGCTCGGTGTCGGTCGCGGCACCGTCCGCGCGCATGGAGCCGCGATACGGCGCCCACGGAAAGCCGCCAGACAGACGCGCTTCGACCGAACGCGCCGATCGCGGCGCCACGGCCACGAGCTCCTGCACCGGGTCGGTTTGTCGCGAACGGGCGACGAGCAGCGCCGACAGGGCGACGATCACGACCGCCGCCGCCGCGAGAAACCCGCGCTGCCAGCCGCCCCAACTCCGCACTTTCGCGCCGCCACCCTCGGCAAGAAACGTTTCATTCGCAGCGTCGATCATGTGGATGCATTCCTCGCAGGAGCTCACGTGCTCGATGACCCGGGACCTTTCGGCACCCGCAAGGCTTCCATCGACCCACGCTGCCAGCGTTTCATCATCGGGGTGCGACGCCGGGGATTCGATCATCACGGCTGCGTCTCCCGGCTTTCGCCATCTGTCGTGTGTGTAGTCCGGTGCATGTCTCCGCTTTTCCGCGCGAAACCGAAATCCATCTCAATCCGGCCCGATGTGCCGGCCAGATCGCCGGCGGTCGAGGGGTCGATGCCGGCGGCCAGGAGCCGCTCGCGCAGCCGCGCCAGCAGCAGCTCGAGCCGCCGGTAGAGCGGCCTCTGCGGCACGTTCATGAGTCGGGAGATGTCGGCGATGGAGAGCGCCGACTCGAACCGGAGGCGCACCAGGAGACGGTCGTCTGCCGGCCATGCGGCGATCGTCTCGCGCACCAGCGTTCCGGCGCGCCGCGAGGCGTCGCGCAGATCGGAATCGAGCGCGGCGGCGTCGCTCCGGTCGCTGGCCGCGAGCGGCGCCGCTTCCTCCGCCGGCAGTTCCACCTCGCGCGGACGAGGCTGGCGCTGCGGCAGGCGGTCCGCGATCGCAACGACTTCCGCGCGCGTGATCGACGCGTCGACCGCGCGCACGTGCGGCAGTGCCTCGTCGATCGAGCGCTTCTGCCGGCCGACGATGTCCTCGATCACGACCGCGCGGTCGCCGAGCCGTTTCGCCTCGTGCGACGGACGCCAGCGGCCATGCGTCCGCTCGCGCTGATCGGCCAGCATCCGCTGCACGACGATGGCGAGATAAGTCGCCAGCGACGCACGCCCCTCATAGCGGCGCAGGATCTCGTAGTCGTTCTCGACCAGCGCCAGCTTGACCATCGACGCCGCGTCGTCAACGTCAATGGCCGGAATCCCGACCCGGCGGCACGCACGCTTGACTACACGATCAATGAGCTCGACGTTCTGCTCGATGAGCCTGCGCGGATCCATAGGGGTGGCTGTGTGGCCGCATGGTACCGCAGCGTGCGAGGCCGCGACCCCGGATTTGGCCCGGCGGCTCGTGCAGGGTCAGGACTCTGTCGACGCGCCCGACGCGAGCCCCGCGTCCGCGGGAGGCTGCGCTGCGGCTTGTCGCCGGTATCAAGCTGCGCCGGACGCGCCAGCGAACCTTGTACGGAACGGCCGGTGGGGAATGACCGGCCGTTTTTCGTTGTCCTACGAGTTTGCGAGGCAAGGTGTCCACCAGGGTGTCCAATTCCGCGGAGGGCACCTCCGACGGACACCCGCGGACGACCCCGGATCGGGTATACTCGCCTCGACTCACCGCGGTCCGAGACGGTCCGCATGCGCGACGGTAGCACGCGCCCGTAGCTCAGCTGGATAGAGCGCTTGCCTCCGGAGCAAGAGGTCGCAGGTTCGAATCCTGCCGGGCGCACCAACTCCCCTCCTCGACACGACTCCCATTAGAGTGTGCTCGTGATTCCCTGGACGCTGCTCGACCGCGCCATTCTGCCCAATAGTCAGGAGGAGATCCGCCTCTACCAGCGCGGAGACGAGTTCGCGATCCGTGTGGCGAACTACGAGCTGATGAACAGCCGCGTACACGGCTCGGAGGAGGCACTCGCCGAGCTGGCGCTGGCGAAGCTGGCCGGACGCGCTCCCCTGCGCGTTCTCATCGGCGGCCTCGGCCTCGGCTATACGCTGGCCGCGGCGCTCCGCGGACTCGACTCGCGCGGCGAGGCCATCGTGGCCGAGCTCGTGCCCGCTGTCGTGCAGTGGAATCGTGGACCGTTGGCGCCGCTGGCCGGGCGTCCGCTCGACGATCCGCGAACGCGCATCGTGGAAGCGGACGTCTTCCGCGTGATCCGCGAGACGCGGGCCGGGTTCGACGCCATCCTCCTCGACGTCGACACGGGACCACGCGCGCTGACGCATGAGGACAATCGCCGGCTCTATGACGCGGCCGGCTTACGGGCCGCCCACGACGCGCTCCGCCCCCGGGGAGTGCTCGCGATCTGGTCCGGCGCACCCGATCCCGCGTTCGCCCGCAGGCTCCGCGACGCGGGGTTCGCAACGGAAGAAGTGCGGGCCCGCGCGCGCGGCGAGGGAGGCAAGGCTCATTACATCGTGTGGCTGGCGCAGCGGAGTTGACGTATGGCGTCACGTATGGCATACTTCGTGACATGAAGAAGACGACCCTTTACCTGCCGAACGAGCTCAAGGAACAGGTCGAGTCGGTCGCGCGCAACGAAGGGCGCTCGGAGGCTGACGTGATTCGCGACGCGCTCTCTACCTCGATCACCTCACGGGTGCCACCGGAGCCGCGCGTTCCCCTTCCGGGATTCACTCTTGGGGATGCCACGATTGCAGAGCGCGTCGACGAGCTGTTGGACGGCTTCGGCAAATGATCCTGGTGGACACGAGTGGCCTGCTCGCCGCGCTGTTCGCGGATCAGAAGCATCACGAGGCCTGCGCGCGCGTTTTGCGCGAGGCGCCGCCGCCGCGCATCCTCTCCCCCTTCGTACTCGCGGAGCTCGACTACTTGATCCTGAAGTACGGTGGGATCGACGCAGAGCTCGCGTTCCTCGCCGAGGTCTCGGGTGGCGCCTACGAGCTCCCCTCCTTCGATCGATACGACATCGAACGAGCCATGGACTTCGTCGCGAAGTACCGCGATCTCAACATCGGCCTCACAGACGCCTCGATCGTGGCCCTGGCCCGTCGCTACACTTGCCGCGACGTTCTCACGCTCGATCAGCGGCACTTCCGCGCCATCCGCATCGACGGACGGCGTGCGTTCAATCTCCTCCCGTTGAAGTGACGTCGTCGGAACAGGCGGCTGCGGATGCGCTCTTGCCGCTCTCGAGCTGCACCAGTGGATGCCGAGGCCAGGAAGCCTGATCCGGTGCCCATTCGTGGTCGATGCGGGAGCTCGGTCCTCCTCTCGCGATCCTCTCGCGGTAGCGGACGACTTCCTCCGTCTCCTGAATGGAGGGCAGCGCGCACGCCAGTTGGAGGCGTGCCTCCGCGAACGCAGCCGTCTCCCAGAGCGACACGGCAAAGTAGTAGCGCAGGTCCTCGTCGCCCCTGGCGAACTCCCCGATTCGCCGAAATGCCTCCACGGCTTCGCTGTAGGCACCCAGGCGATAAAGCCCAATGGCCGCATCCATGAGCAAAGATCGCGACGTGGCGGGCTCCTGGACCAGGCTCGCGTATTTCTGCAGGGCATCATCGAGCCGGCCTGCCTCGGCCGCGGCGTCCGCGGCACGCAGCAGCCGATGGGCATCGGCCAATGCAGGAGACTCCGTCGAATGAACGCCGTTCTGCTTGAGGATGATCGCTGGCAGCGCCGTCTGGTCCGCTGATGGCAGCACCTTCGCCGGCAGCGGTTGCGCAGGCAGAAGCAGCGCGGCCAAGGCTTCGACCTCCGAGGCGTCGGTCCCGAGGGAGAGACTCGCGAAGGCCGGCGCGATGCGCTCGGCCGCGTGAAGCCGGAGCAGCGTCTCGCGAGCGTCGTCTTCACGCTCCAGACGAAACTGCGCGAGCGCCAGATACACAAGCGCCGTCTGCAACGACGGCAAGTCCGGCGTTTCAGCGCGGAAGGCTTGTTCGGCGATCGCGAGATCGGCAACCGCCGCGGCGTGATCACCCGCTTTGTACGCGCCGATCCCCCGCTCCAGACGTACTTCCGGAGGAACCGCGTCGTCAGCCAGCATCGCGGCCGCGGCGACGACGAGCAGAACCGCGGCGAACACCTTACTCACGATGAGGTCTCCCGGCTGATTGTCAGAATGCGCTGAAACACAGCTTCCCTTGCATCCGCAATTGTGCAGCCTGGACGGAGAAAAGCAATGGATGGAACTTTAGAGTCGATTCTTTGCCGTCTACGCAACCAGTGCGGACGGGCAGGCCGGCTCAGGCGACGAAGGTGCTGGTGGAGCGGAATCGCTCGCCGGGGACGCAGCGGCGCACCGAGGCCATCAGCCGGCCGGGCATGACCGGCTTGGAGAGCGTCTCGCAGATCTCGGGGAAGAGATTGCGGACCTCGTGAGCCTCGAGGCCGGTCACCACGACGATCGAGGCCAGCACCTCTGGGGTGGTCGAGGCGATGTACTCCATGACGTCCGTGCCGCTCATGCGCGGCAGAGCGATGTCGAGAATGATCGCGTCGTAGCGACGTTGCGCGAGAGCGCCGACAGCCTTCTCCCCGTCGACTGCTTCATCGACGTCGCAGCCTCCCTGCTCGAGGATCAAGCGGAGAGTCTGCCGGGTGGTGGAGTCGTCTTCGACGACGAGGATCCGGGGGCGCATGTCAGTAAGTAACTCTACCAGCAAACGAACGCCTCATGGAAGGACGGAAGTGCGCAAATGTTCAATAATGAACGTTGCGCCAAGCTCGACCGCCCGCTCCAGGCCGCCTTTGAGTGAGTGGTCGCCCTTCTCGATCCACTCCACGAGGATCGAAGGCGACAGCACGTAGCCGCGCACGTCTTCCGGCTTGCCGAACGTGTCCCGCGTGCCCTGAACGATCAAGGCGGGAGTGCGCAAGTGCTCGAGGTGCGCCACTCGTGTCTGCTCAGGTTTGCCGGGCGGATGGAAGGGGTACCCGAAACAAACCAACGCACGAGCTCCGACCTCATCCGCGATCATACTGGCCATCCGCCCACCCATCGACTTCCCACCGATGCACACGCGACCGCCTCCGCCATGCTCGTCCACCACGCGACGCCACATGTCCAGCAACACCGGCTGCCGGTCCGGCCCACCGCGCTTTCCCGCATCGCGCCGCGCCGCCATGTAAGGAAACTCGAACCGCACCACGCGAATCCCGCGCTCCCCCATTCCCCGCGCCACGCTGTTCATCCACGAGTGGTCCATCGGAGCTCCGGCACCATGCGCGAACAGGAAGACATGCGGAGAATCCTTGGGTCCGTCGGTCAAGTACATGGGTGCTCGTCAGTTCCTTCCTGGTTCTGCGGGGTCTTCGAGTCGCCGAGTCGTCGAGTCGTCGAGTCGTCGAGTCGTCGAGTCGAGGAGTCGCCGAGTCGTCGAGTCGTCGAGGAGTTTACCCGCTCTTCTCTGCTCTGCTCAGAATTGCTCAGAATGCAGGCGCATCGACGAAAAAGATACGAAGACTCGAAGACTCGAAGACTCGAAGACTCGAAGACTCGAAGACTCGAAGACTCGAAGACTCGAAGACTCGAAGACTCGAAGACTCGAAGACTCGAAGACTCGAAGACTCGACGACTCAAACGCGATGACTCGAAGACTCGAACGCGATGACTCGAAGACTCGAACGCGATGACTCGAAGACGACGCGATCACCAGCCCCGGACCGGCTTCCACTCATCCACCACCCTGCCCTCCTCGAGCACGTGATAGCGGTCGAACATCGCCGCGGTCAGGCACGAGTGATTGGGGATGATGCGCAGCCGCGTGCCCACCGGGACGGTGCTCTCCGCTGCGACCTTGCCGTGCTCCTGCGAGAGCGCGGTGATGCGCATCGGCAGCGGGCGCAGGTCCAGGTCGCAGACCACTCCGTATCCGAAGCGGGGATCGATGTTCTCCGGACTGACGTCCTTGGACAGCGCCAACGCGCCGGCATCCACGATCAGAGTGCCGCGCTCCGGGTACGAACCGACGACGGTCGTGAGGACCGACACCGCGCAGTCGGCGAACGTGCACGAGCCGACCGTGGCCTGGAACGCGTCGAAGAAGACGTAGTTGCCGGGACGCACTTCGTCGCAGTCGCTGAAGCGATCCACCACCGCGGTCGTGGGCGTGGACCCGATGCTGCGCCTGGCATCCGCGAGCCCTTCCGCGGCCAGGAGCGCGCGGAACCGCGTCAGGCACGACGACTCCTCGGCTGCCACTCTGCGGATCTCCTCGACGTCGCGCGCGTGGTACGAGTGTCCCGCGTGCGTCAGCAGTCCCTGAAACCGCGCCCGCTCCGAACGCGCCAGCGCCAGCGCCAACCGGACGCTGTCCGGGCTGTTGGGATCCACGCCGGCCCGGTGATACCCGCAATCCACCTTCAGGAACACGTCGAAGACGAAGTCGTGCTCTTCCACCGCACGAAAAGCGCGCTCGGAGTCGATGAGAACATTCAGCCGTTCGATGCTTCGAGCCAAAGCAGCCGCGCGATCCAGCTTGTCCGGTGCGATCGGCATCGCATAGGTGATGTCGCGAAACCCTTCCGCGGCGAAGGCCTCGGCCTCGGCCAGCGTGGACACGGTGATGGCTCCCGTCGCTCCGCCATGCTGCATCCGTCCGATGGCCACCACCTTGTGGGTTTTCACGTGCGGCCGGAACAGCACCCCCGAGGAGATGGCCTTCTCCCTCATGCGCGTGCAGTTGCGTTGGACGACGGTGCGGTCGACGAGAAATGCGGGAGTGGAGAGATCTACAGGTCGAAGAATCGCGCTCATTGCGGGGCGCAGTATGACTCTTGTTGGAACTGAGTGTTGGAGGCGTTGTTCGCAACGATGATGACACCCGTTCAGGCTCGACAAAGAACGTGACCGCAACATCATCGTGACAACCAAAGGCAACCCGCCGCGCCGCGAGTCCACCACGACCACCAACCGCGCGCCATCACCCAAGCGCTAGCCCGCATTTCTCACAGCCCTTCTGCTACGACAGCCGATAGCGGCCTGCCTGCTTCGCCGAACGACGATTTCGCTCCTCAACATTGTGTCAACTATGCCTTCGTCGCGAAATCGCCGTTCGACTCGCATCCAGGCCACTCTCGGCTGTCTCGCGACGAAGGGCTGTGAGAAATGCGGGCTAGAATCTTGCGGTGCGGAAGATCCTCCACATCGACATGGACGCGTTCTATGCGTCCGTCGAGCAGCGCGACGATCCTTCACTCAAGGGCAAGCCGGTCATCGTGGGCTGGCCCGGGCAACGGAGCGTCGTGTGTGCCGCGTCGTATGAAGCGCGCAAATTCGGCGTGTTCTCCGCGATGCCGGCCTCGCGTGCGAAGCGGCTCTGTCCTTCCGGCGTCTGGCTCGCTCCCGACTTCGAGCGCTACCGCGCCGTCTCCCACCACATCCGCGCCATCTTCGAGCGTCACACTCCCCTCGTCGAGCCGCTCTCCCTCGACGAGGCCTACCTCGACGTGACCCAGGAGCTGACGGGCATCCCCACGGCCACGGAGACGGCCGAGAAGATCCGCAGCGAGATCCGCGAGGAGACCCATCTCACGGCCTCGGCGGGCGTGGCGCCCAACAAGTTCCTGGCGAAGATCGCCTCCGACTGGCGCAAGCCCGATGGTCTGTTCGTCATTCGTCCCCATCAGATCGAGCGCTTCCTGATTCCGCTTCCCGTCCGCAAGATCCCGGGCGTCGGGAAGGCCACCGAGGCGCTGCTGCAGGAGATGAACATCGCCACGGTGGGCGACCTGCATCAGTTCGATGAAGCCACGCTGGTGGGCCGGTTCGGTAAGTGGGGCACGCGCCTCTACGAGCTCGCTCGAGGCATCGACGAGAGTCCGGTGCAGCCCTCGCGGAAGCGCAAGTCGTGGTCCAGCGAGAACACGTTCGCGGAGGACGTCACGCGCGAGGAGGCCGAGAAGTGGATCCGCGAGCAGTCGCTCAAGCTCTGGGAGTCTCTCGAACAACGCTCCATGCGCGGACGCACGGTGACGGTGAAGCTGCGCACACCGGATTTTCAGACCGCCACCCGCCAGCTCAGCCCCCCGGAGATGCCCGCCAGCGGCGACGACATCGCCCGCATCGCCATCACCCTCATGGACCGCTTCGAGTTCCCGCCAGAGGCCCGCTTCCGCCTCGTCGGAGTGGGCCTCTCGAACTTCCTCGACGACGAGGAGGAGCCCGCGGGCGAGCCCTCGCTGTTCGCCGGCGAGCGTGTTTAGTTTTAGTCGTCGAGTCTTCGAGTCGTCGAGTCGTCGAGTCTTCGAGGCGAGTCTCCGGCCCTTCTGCCTTCGATCACGGAGTCTCATAGGCTCACCGTCGCACAGTCTCAGAGGGAGTGAATCCGCCGCCCTCCTCGAGTTCAAACGCGAACGGCCCAACCCACGCCTCGAAGACTCGACGACTCGGAGACTCGACGACTCGAAGACGGAGAACACACAACCAGCCCCCGCCAGTACAATGCCCGCGATTTTCGAACGAAGGAAGGTCCATGAACCCTGTCTCCCCCATCACCGTCGCGCAGTACGGCATTGGCCCGATCGGGGCCGAGATTGCGCGGCTCCTGCTTTCCAAGCCCTGGATCAAAGTCGTCGGCGCGGTGGACATCGACCCGAACAAGATCGGCAAAGACCTCGGCGAAGTGATCGGTCTCGGCCGCAACACCGGCGTTCCCGTCACGGCCGAGTTGCTGGGCAAGCCTGACGTCGTCTGTCACTCCACCGGCTCGCGCCTTCGCGATGTGGCCGGCCAGCTCGAGGCTCTGCTGTCTCGCGGCTCGCACGTCGTTTCCACCTGTGAAGAGCTCTCCTTTCCGCTCGACACCGCGATCCGCGAGAGGCTGCAGCAGGTCGCGCGCGAAGCCAACGTCGCGCTCCTCGGCACCGGCGTCAATCCCGGCTTCGTCATGGACAAACTTCCGCTGACGATCACCTCCGTCTGCCAGGACGTGAAGTCCGTCGAGATCTTCCGCATCCAGAACGCCTCCACGCGGCGCGAGCCGCTGCAGCGCAAAGTCGGGGCGGGCATGACCGCGGACGAGTTCACCGCCGCCGTGGCCGCGGGCAGCATCAAGCACATGGGCCTGCGCGAGTCCCTGATGATGGTCGGCGCGGGACTGGGTGTGGAGTTCGAGCACGTGACCGATGAAACGATCGCACCCATCCTCGCCGAGCGCGAAGTGGTCACCCAATACCTGCGCGTCGCGCCCGGTCAGGTGGCCGGCGTCCACCAGACGATCTTCGGAACGGGCCGCATCAACGTGAGCCTCGAGCTGCGCATGTACGTCGGCGCCGAAGCCGTGGCCGCGGATCGCGTGATCGTGAAAGGCGTCCCCGACGTCGAGATGGTCATCAAGGACGGCGTGCACGGCGACCGCGCCACCGCGGCCATGGTCGTCAACTCCATCCCCCGCATGGCCCACGCCCGCCACGGCGTCATCACCATGGACGACATCCCCATCAGCTATCGCTAGCCGGCACCGGAGGAACTGCGGTTGGCTGTGGAGCGGTGGGCTTTAGCCCTCCGGGCTCTCGCGAAAAGTTTCCCCTCTGCCGTCTCGGCATGGACGAAGCACGCGGCTTTCGGCACGAGAGTCCCGAGAGCCTCCCGCGACTTCGGCGCACTCCTCGCGAGCGCCCGGAGGGCTAAAGCCCACCGCTCCACTGTCGCACGCAGCCTCCTGCAACCGTTGCAACGTCAACGCTGCTTCTGCATGTGCGCGATGACCTTCTTGCTCACGCCGGCCTTCGACAGCGCGATCAGGGCTTCGGGCGAGACGTCGAACTGGGTCTGGGTGGCGGCGTCGATCGCCAGGAGGATGTTCTCGTCGGACAGGCCGGCCTTGGCCAGGTCGATCACGGTTTGATTCTTCATCCCGCCTCGTGAGGCGCTCTTCGAAGGCGTGGGGGACGGTCCCGCCACGGGAGTGGTGCTGGCCACGCGCACGGCGGTGCCGGGGCCGGTCCAGGACTCGAAGCGCGAGACCGATTCGGCGATGCGCGCCGTGGGGGAGACGATGTTGTTGACCGACAGGAGGCTCGTGTAGCCCTGCCGGAACAGCTCCTCCTGCGGATTCAGTGCGGCGGCAGTGTCGTAGTGGCTCTTGGCCGCGCGGAGGAGGTCGAGGGCTTCGGAGCGATTCTCTTTCTCATAGCCGATCGCCTCCTTGGCGATGGCCAGGGCATAGTGACGGAAGGCCTCGTCCTTCTGATTGGGGCGAGCCGGCATCGCTTCCACGGCGGCCAGGTAGCGATCCCAGTCGCCGCTCTCGGCGAGGGGGATCAGCGGCTCGAAGCTCGACCGCGGGACGAGCACGCTGACGCGCTCCTTGGTGGGCACGATCTGCGCGGCGATCTTCCGGGCGGCGCGTCTCAGCAGGTCGTCTTCCAGCGTGGTGGGCGAAGGCGCGCTGGAGTAGTCGCCGTACGTGTCGCGAAATTCTTCGTCGACGTCGCCCGAGGCCACGTCCTTGTTCTTCGAGGCAATGTCGAACGTGCCGCTGAGCGAGGCCTCCAGGACTTTGCGCTGCTTCTGCACGGGCACGTTCGAGTAGACCGGCTTGGTCTCGTACTTCTCCTTCGAAGAGTTCCACTCCCTCTTCGTGCCGGTCTGGCGCCGCTCGTATTCGGTGTAGGTCTCCCAGGACTCGTGCGAATCCAGACGGTCGATGGCCACGTCCACGGTGACTTCCGGCTTGCCGCCTTCGGCCAGGGTGCCCGATCCGCTGAGGATGTGCTCGTTGATGTAGCGGGTCAGCGTCCGTGCATCGTCGCGGTCCGCGCCGCGCTCGGCGTCCACTGCCACATTCACGCGACGCGCTCCGGCGTTCGTGACCGGAGGAATCGTCCGGAGGAAATCCACCGCTTTCTTCGCGAAACCAAAACCCTCGCGCGCCTCGCTCGTCATCGCGATCGCAACGAAGAGCGCCGCAACCCACAGTCGCCTCATGGCCAACACCTCACGTCGTTCTGGAGGGACGATGGTACCGCCACAACCCCATCGCGACCAGTCCGAAGGCAAGCCACACCACGATCCAGGCGACATGCGCCGACTCCAGCCAGTTCCACCCCGCGAGAGTGAACGCCCAAAGCCCGTACACCAGCAGGAACACCCGCCGGTGCCGCGCATCGTCTTCGACGCCCGCCGCGATCGACGCGCCGAGGATCAGGGTGGGAATCACGCCCAGAGCCAGGTTGAGGAGAATCGTCATCTTCTTGGTCGTCTCTTAGTCTTCTGCTCTTGGTCTTCGAGTCTTCGAGTCTTCGAGTCGTCGAGATCCGCGCGACACAATCTCACAGGTACACACTCTCACAGACTCATCGAGATCTGCGCGGCCAAGCCCCCATGAGACTCTGAGACTATGAACCTTCTTGACGACTCGAAGACTCGACGACTCGAAGACCAGAGCACAGGGACCAGACGAGAGCCCGGGTCACCGATACCGCAGGTCGATCACCTTGCGGACCGCGTCCTTGGCCACGTTGGGGAGGTTCTGCACGCGGGTGAGGACGTCGTTGAAGGCGTGGGACTCTCCGCCGTGCTTGAAGCATTCCGCGCAGCGCGGGAGCTGGGAGAGGTCGCGGCGGGTGAAGGCGTCCTGCATGGCCGCGAAGCGGTCGCTGTCGATGATCTCGCGCAGCGACTGCGTCTTGAGATCGCCCATGACCTGATCGCCGTGTGCGTCATAGCAGCAGTGGGTGACCCGGCCGTCGGCGAAGATGACCACCCAGGTGAAGAATGCGCCCTGCACGCAACCGTAGAACTTGCCGTGCAGGTCCGTCTCCTCGTTCACGTCGAGGGCCTCGCAGGTCTTCTCGATGACTCGGGCGTTCTTGTACTGCCGGAGGTCGAGCTCTTTGCGGAAATCGTCGACCGTCTCTTCGAGCGTCAGCCGCGAGCGCATCTTCTGAATCTCGATGCGCAGCGGAGCGCCCTTGGCCTGCTGCAGGAACTTGCGGGTCAGGTCCACGAGCTTGTCGTAGTCCCCACCCGTGCGCAGTTGCGGGTAGACCTTCGGATTGATCGAGTCCACGCAGATGCGGATGCGCTTCAGCGGTGAGGCGAGCAGCTTCGCACCGATCTCCGGCGTGAGCACCAGGCCGTTCGTGGACAGGCTGGCCTCCGGGAAGAGGCGGATGGCGTCGTCGATGCGCGCGTAGAGCAGCGGCTCGCCCATCTCGTGCAGCCACTTCAGCTTCAGCCCGTTGCCATGGATCTCCCGCTCGGCCTTCTCGACCAGGGGCCACTCCATGTCCTCGTACGGCCTCCGCAGTACCGGCAGCGGGCACATGCCGCAGCGCAGGTTGCACTTGGAGGTCAGCTCGAGGCCGACTTTGATCCGTGAAGGACTGAACTTCATTCGCCTGCCACCAAGCGCTCGAAGAGCGCCCCGTATTCCTCCCACGAGTACTTACGGGCCGAGGCGGCCGCGTGTCGCTCCATCGTCTCACGGTCCGTTCGAGCGAAGAACCCGTCGATGGCCGCCGCCAGCGCCCCCGGATCCTCGGGGGGCACGAGCATTCCGTTGCCGCCCTCCTCGATGATCTCCGGCAGCCCGCCCACCGTCGTGGCGATGACCGGACGCGCGAAGTGAAAGGCCGTCAGGGCCACGCCGCTCTGGGCCTCGATCCGGTACGGCGCGAGCACCACGTCCGCGGCCGCGAAGTAGGTGGCGATCTCCGCATCCGGGATGTAGCGGAAGTCGAAGCGCACGCGGTCCAGACCCTTGGCCAGTTCCCGATACTCCGCCTCCCCTTTCCACCAAGCCTCTCCCGCCACGACCAGCGTGACGTCCGACGCCAGCAGCCGCCAGGCCCGCAAGGCGATGTCGAGGCCCTTGAAGGGACGCACGTGACCAAAGAAGAGCGCCACGTTCCCCCGCAATCCCAGCGCGCGGCGCGCGTCCGCGCGCGTGGGAATCGCGCCTCCCAGCTCGTGCACGGGCAGGAACGTGGTGACGATCCGCGCGCCCGGAACGCGACGCGCCGCGTCCTCGGCCTCCGTCTTCGCGTGAACGACCAGCACATCGCCGCGTTTCAGCACGCGATTGGTGAGCCAGCGTTTCCAGGCCGCGGGCTCCTTGTCGCCGATGTTGTGGCACTGCAGGATCACACGCGTCCTCTTCGGCAACAACGCCAGCAACGTCAGATACGGAAGCGCCCACACCCACACCCACCACACCAGAATCACCGCGTCCGGCTTCCGACGGCGGAGCAAGATCGCGCCGCGGATCCACGTCCAGGGATTGATGATGTCCAGGAGAAACCGCGCGTTCTCGAAGCGCGGCAGCGTCGCATCCACGTCATCGCCACCGGGATAAAGAAACTTCGGGAACTGCCGCTTGAACGACAGCACCGGAGCCCCAAGCTCTTCCGCCAGGCGCTTCGTGCAATAGGCGATGCCCGCGCGGTAAGGAGGCACCGGCCCGACGATGACGACCGGTTGTCGGTTGGCGGTGGTCATGGCCGGCCCGTGAACTTCGCCAGCCCTGCAGGTGCGGAACAGGAGGACAGCGCTCGCAGCGAGATTTGACCAGCCTTTGTCATTGGAAGCGAACGCACGCCGAGCAGAATCCCAGTTTGCGTACTTGGCACGAGGGCGACCCCAACCCCACTCATGCCGCGGACAGGAAATTCACGACCGTCGACGCGAAGTACGCTCCCCAGGTGCGCACGTCGAACACCAGCGACGAGCTCATGAAGCAGGAGTGCGTGCAGTGGCACTCCTTGGCGCGAATCGAGCGGCGTTGCTCGTCCGCGGCCGGGGAGAACCAGAGCTGGTCCCAGTTGTAGTTCGTGTCCTTCACGTTGCCCACCGCGTCGCGCAACTCGCACATCCGCACCTCTCCCCGCGCGTCCAGCACTCCAGAGACCAGGCCGGCATGACACGGCCGCACCTGCGTTTCCTGCTCCAGCACCTCGAGCTCCATCTTCCGCGAGTACACCTTCACGAACTTCAGGAAGCCGTCGTAGTTCCGGTACCCGTTCCAGTACTCCTCGAGCTTCGGCAGCAACTCGCGGTAGCGCTCCGTGGTGATGGGCTGGATGTTCTTGTCGGGCTGATCGCCGCGCAGCATCTCGAAGGAATGGAACGAGACCTCCGGGAAATCGCGGCGCACACCCTCGAACATCACGTCGAGATCGTCGGCGTTGTAGGTGCACAGGCACGTGTGCACGTTCACCGTCAGGTTCGCGTAGCGTTCTTTGAGCGGCATCAGGAGCCCGTACGTCTTCTTGGCCTTCTCGTAGTTCCCCGGAACGCCGCGAATCCAGTCGTGCTTCTCGCCGATGTGGTCAATGGAGAGATTCACCGTGATCTGGGTGGACGGGCAGCGCTGCAGGATGGCCTCCACCTGCCGGGCGATGAGGTCGCTGGTGATGGCTCCGGTGGGGATGGTGATCTGCTTGACCTTGTTGTTGGTGGAGAGGAACTCGCAGATGTCCGGCAGATCGCGGCGAAGGAAGGGCTCGCCGCCGCTCATGACGATGAAGAGCAGGTCCCCCATCGAGGAGAGCGTCTGCTTGATCTCGTCCAGCGAGAGCTCATGCTCCTTGTTCTTGCGCAATTGCTCCCAGTTGAAGCACGTGCGGCAGAAGGAGTTGCAGTCGTAGGTCAGGCCGAGGATGAGATACACCGGGCGCATGCCGCGCTTGTCGACCAGGTACTTGAGGTACTGCAGTTTGTCGGTGAACTTCATGCGCTCGCGGTCGTGAACCGCGAAGCCAGTGTACGAGATTCCGTGCCGGCGTGGCCGGCGGTACGCGAGAGAGCCCACTCACGACGGGTCCAAGTGGAGCGGTGGGCTTCAGCCCTCCGCGCTCTCGCGAGATGCTCCCCCTCTGCCGGTCGCGGCTGTCGGCATGCGTGTCCCGAGAGCCTCGTCGACTTCGGCACATCCCTCGCGAGTGCCCGGAGGGCTAAAGCCCACCGCTCCACAGGGAGGCCCGGGAGTCACCGTCGTGACGACAGCATGCCCGTGACGATCCCCATCCAGTAGGTCAGGTGGTGCATGGCGAAGGCGAAGGGGATGACGGGCCACCAGTAGAAGGGCAGCCGCGTGACGCGCGCGCCGAGGACGAGGGTCGCCAGCGCGTAGGGCAACGCCACGATCGGCGCGAAGAGGATGCCGATCGCTCCCGCGACCACGAACGCCGTCACCTTCGGATCGCGGTTCGTGCGTTGCATCTTCCCCGTCTTCACCCGATAGCGCCAGCGTTGCCGCAGATAGGGACCCGGGAACGCGCGACGGCGGTGATGGACGATCACGCCGTCGTGATAGACGACGCGTCCGCGCGTGAGCAGGTCCTTGAGGAGAGCGGTGTCTTCGCCGATGTAGCCGATGCTCTCATCGAATCCGGTGAACGCGCTGCGCCGCACGAAGAGATTCACCAGGGCGATGTCGCTCGGGCGCTGCAGGTCGAAGACTCCACGGCGACCCTCGTGGGCGGCGATTCCGCTGCCGATCCAGGGCGTGGCCAGCAGCGTGTCCGAGATCAGCTCCGCCATGGTTGAGCCGGGTGGCGCCGGGTCCGGTCCGCCGAGAGCGAGCACATCCGGGTGTGCCTCCAGGTACGCACAAGCGGTGGCGAGCCAGCCGGGGCCGGCCAAGGCGTCGTCGTCGATGAAGGCCAGAAACTCCCCGGCTGCCACGGAAACCGCTCGATTTCTTCGAGTTGCTGGATTACGATCCGGCTCGACAACGTTGCGGAGCCGGGTCTCAGCCAGCGCGAGCGGTGCGGCGGATACGACGATCAACTCGAATCCGAAAGGCGCCTCCTGTGCGAGCACCGAGGCGATCGCGCGCTCCGCATCGCCACCCAGCCGCTCCACCGGCATGACCACCGACGCTTTGAGCGTCGGGATTGAGAATTCAGGATTGAGGATTGAGGATTTGCCCACCAACGCATCCTCAATCCTCAATCCTCAATCCTCAATTCCCAATCATGACGAAATGAGCTTATGAAACTGATCATTCAGATCCCCGCCTTCAACGAAGAGGCGACCATCGCGCAGGCATTGCGCGATCTACCGAAGCGGATCGACGGCTTCACCTCGATCGAAACCCTGGTCATCGACGACGGCTCTTCCGACAAGACAGTCGAGGCTGCCCGCAAAGCCGGAGCGACTCACGTCCTCCAGTTGCGCACCCACCGCGGTCTGTCCGCCACGTTCGTGGCCGGCATCGACGCCGCCCTCCGCCTCGGCGCGGACGTCATCGTGAACACCGACGCCGACAACCAGTACGCGGCAGCCGATGTGGCCCGCCTGGTCGCCCCCATCGTCAAGGGCACCGCCGAGGTGGTCATCGGCGATCGCGAAGTGGCCAAGTCGCCGCACATGTCCCCCCTCAAGCGCCTGCTGCAGCGCGTGGGGAGCTGGACGGTGGGCAAGGCTTCGGGGCTGCGCGTCAGCGATGTCACCAGCGGCTTCCGCGCCTTCACGCGCGACGCCGCCATGCAGATCAACGTCTTCAATCCCTTCACCTACACGCTCGAGACGGTCATTCAGGCCGGCAACCGCAACCTCGGCGTGCAAAGCGTCACGGTGCGTACGAACGCGCCCACGCGCCCGTCGCGTCTCTACAGCGGCATCGGAACGTATCTGAGAAAGTCCGTGGCCACCGTCTTCCGCATCTACACGCTCTACCGTCCGCTCAAGACCTTCTTCGCCATCGGCACGATCCTGATGCTGCTCGGCGTGGCTCTCGGCGGTCGCTTCCTCTGGTACTTCTCCCAAGGGGACCGCAGCGGGCACATCCAGTCGCTCATCCTCGCGGCCGTATTCCTCATCACCGGCTTTCACACCTGGCTCATCGCGCTGCTCGCGGACCTCATCGCCGTGAACCGCCGCCTGACCGAGGACGTGTTGATCCGTGTCAAACGGCTCGAGTCCCCCGAGGTCGTGAAGAAGCCCCAGACGCGCGGCACGCTCGGGTTTCAACCCGCCGAGCCACCACAACGCGATGCCCGTCCTCCCCGTCCCATCCGTCCCGCGCGCGAAGCGCGCGAGCCGCGCCGCGGCGAGACGGCCGTCGCCGAAGCGGCTCCGGTCGCGAAAGACACGCAGTGGGTGTGGCTCCTCGATGAAGACAAGCTCGACGACCGCGGGGCCGCCAAACCGACCCCTCTGCCGAAAACCATCCCGCCTCCCATCGAAGAGGACGACGAAGACGATGAGCCCACCACCCCAGGCCCCGCGTCCGCGGGTCCGCGCCGCCGCCGCCGCCGTCGCGGCCCTCGTTCGGCCTCCGATCAGGCCGGAAACCGCGAGACCCAGAACCCCGGCGGCAACGGCGACGAAGGCGGCGAGTAGGGTTCGGCACGGCCGGCAGAGACGCCGGCGCTCCGATTCCCCGAACCCCCACGCGCACATCGCTTACGGCTGCGGCTGATTCTCCATGTCGGGGTCGATCTTCTCGAGCGTCTCGGGATGCAGCACGGAGATCTTGCGGCGTTCAAAGTTCACGCTGCCGTCCTCCCCTGTGGTCGATACGTCGACGTAGATGTCGTAGCGGTACTTCACGGGCGGATCGCCCTTTTCCACCTTGAGGTTCGCCTGCGCGCGGACCTGCCAGTCGTTCTCGCGCACAGGCGGTTGGCCGGGCGGTGTCCACGGGCGGTAGCCCGGAGGCAGTCCCTTCGTCTGAAAGACGATCGGATCCGGCGCGAACTTGAACTCACCGGGCGCGACCAGCGACCACTGCATGGTCTGGATGTTCCGGTCGAGCACGCCCAGGGGCGGCACCAGGATGGCCGTGCCCTCGTCGTCGATGTTGATCGTGACACTTCCCTTGATTCCCATAGTTTCTCTCCTCTCTTTCTCCTCAGCCGGTGCGCTTCGAGCGCAGCCGGTCGAGATCCCTGCTGTGATAGCCGAATTGATCGAGACGCTGTAAAACGGGAGCCGCTTCGGTGGGTCGCCCGAGGAGCAACTGCGTGCGCGACCAGACGTCGAGCACGAGCGGATCGCTCGAGGAAGCGGAGATCGGCGCCAGGATCGCTCCCGCGCGCTGCCACTCGGCACGCGCCGCGGCAGCATCCCCGCTCGCCTCCAGGGCCTCGCCGAACGTGACCGCGGCCTCCGCCTCATGGCGTCGCGTCAACGGATCGCTCAGGCCGAGGGAGGAGAGCTCCGCGCTGGCGCCGCGCGCGACGCTCACCGCATGCTGGACGCGACGATCCGCCAGCAGGGCCCGCGCATGCGCGGTGCGCACGACGGCCAGGTCCTTGCGCCAGGACTTTCGCGCATCCTTGCGGGCCACGAGCTCGCTGAGCAGCGTCTCCGCCTCCTCGATCAACGTCACCGCACTTCCGGCTTCTCCGCGACGGCGCAGCAGATCGCCGAGGCGCATCTTCGCGACGGCGAGGTTGCGGTGCCAGTCCGCGTTCTCGGGATCGTGAACGTGCAGCTCCGTGCCGATGGCGATCTCCGCGCGGCGCTGAAGGATCGCACCGTCCTCGTCGCCGATGGCGTCCAGGAGCCCGCCGACGTAGCTGTGCGAGTTGACGAGACGCTCCCGCCAGCGCATCTGCGCCGGATCGGCAACGGCGAGGGCCGCGTAGATCGAGTGCTCTTCGTCGAAATGACCGCGAGCTTTCGCGAGGTCGCCCAGGCGTTGCCGCACGAACCCGAGCTTGTTGAGCGCGACCGCGAGTTGCGCGCGCTCGGTAGCATTGGAAGGATCTGCATCCGCACGCGCGCGACGCTGCGTCACCGAGCTCTCATAGATCGTCGCGGCGCCCGCAAGGTCGCCCTGCAACTCGAGAATCGTGGCCACCGCGGCCTGACCGTAATCGTGCTCCGTTCGATACTCGCGGTTCTGCGGATGCGCGGCCGCGAGCTTTCCGGTGACCTCCCGATAAGCCTGGGCATGGTTCAGAGCCTGAGGCAGCTCGCCGCGCAGGCGGTACACGTTCGCGATCCAGAAGTGGCTGGTGGCCACACCGAACTGCACCGCGGCCGACTGCGCGTCGCGGATCACCGCGGCATTCGTAAAACGGCTCGCGCGATTCGCGGCGTCGAGTGCTTCGTCCAGCCGCCCTTGCGCGATGCGCACCTGCACGAGTTGATGCAGGGCCTTCGCGTTCCGCACCATCTCGTCGGGCGAGAGCTTGTCGGGATGCAGCGACGCCGAATAGCCCAGCGCGCGCTCGGCGACATCGTCGAGAATGTCCAGTCGTCCGACCGGCTCCAGTTTCTGGCGCAGGTCGCCCACCATGAAGTTGATCAACTCCTCGGCCTGTCCCCGCCGGCGGACGGCCTCTTTCTCCGAGGCCACGGCCCGGGCCTCCGCCCGTCGCAAGTCGACCGTGTACCGCCACACCCCGATCGCGAGAACCGACACCAGCGCGGCCACGATCGCACGCCGCGCGATCCGTTGCGGCTTGGAGAAGAGGAACTGCAGACGCTGCAACGCCTCGACGGCGGTGGGCCGGTCCGCGGGCGCAAATTCCTTCAGGCGGTTGATCAACGCAGTGATGTCGCCCGGCACGCCGTTGACCTCGTTGGTCTCGCCACGCGCCACACGCAGCATCACTTCGCGGGCAGTGAGACCCATCGGATGCGGATCCAATCCCGTGAAGAGGGCCTGCAGGAGCAGCCCGCAGGAGAACATGTCGCTGGCCGACGTGAGCCCTTCCCCGCGGGCCTGTTCCGGACTCATGTAGAGCGGCGTCCCGATCGCGACCCCCACCGCGGTGGCCGAAGAGTCTGCCGATGGCGCAAACGTGACTGTGGCGTCGGGACGGTCCTCGCTCCATCGGTGTGAAGCCCCACGCCGCGAAGAGCCCGAGAGCGTCAATGCCCGCTGAAGCCAGCGCGCGAGGCCGAAGTCCAGAACCTTGACCTCGCCAGTACGGGTGAGCATCACGTTCTCCGGCTTGAGGTCGCGATGGATGATCGACGCGCGGTGCGCGGCCACCAGCACGTTGGCGATGGCGATGGCGATGCGCAGCTTCTCGCCGCGCGGCAGGACCTTCCCCTCGGCCATGAGCTCGCCCATCGTGTGGCCGTCGATGTACTCGAGCACGAGCAGATCGACCTCGCCGCTTTCGATGTAGTCGTAGATGCGGCAGATGTTCGGATGATCCAGTTTCGAAAGAGCCCGCGCCTCGCGCAGGAGCCGCTCCCGCGCCTCCGCATCGAGGCGCTGGTCGGCGTTGAGCACCTTGACCGCGACCTTGCGCTCCAGCTTCTCGTCATAGCCCGCGTACACATCCCCCATACCGCCCTGTCCCACGACCGAGGTGACGCGAATGTGGCCGAATCTCTGACCGATCAGATCCATACCGATTGACGGTCACGATCTTATCTGTTGAGCACGCGCAAGGGCGACTCTCGCTTAGGAACGGTTGCCTGTGGAGCGGTGGGCTTTAGCCCTCCGCGCTCTCGCGAAGAGCTTCCCCTCTGCCGTCTCGGCCTCGACGAAGCACGCGCTTCGGCACGACAGTCCCGAGAGCCCTCACACGACCTCGGCACACTCCTCGCGAGCGCTCGGAGGGCTAAAGCCCACCGCTCCACAGTTGCTCGCAGCAGTTTCTTGTCGGAAGCGCAGCCCGGCTACGGGCGTGGGGGACCGTTGTCGATCTCGGGATCGATGTCGATGGGTCCGACTTCGTCGTTCTCGATCCGGAGTCCGTACTCCCACACGCCCGTGAAGGTGTTGTCGTAGCTCAACTCCAGTCTCTTGCCACCATCGATCCGCGACGGAAGACCGACCGACGGGGCGGGGGACGTCTTCCACCAGAACCGGTTCTCCGCGGCGGGAAAGCGCGGGTTGCCCGGGCCGGCCGCGACCCAGGTGATCGTTTGATTTCCCGGCGACACCGCGACCTTGTGCGGCACAACCGCTGTCTGCCACACAGTTCCGTTCTTGACCAGGACCACGATGACTTCAGGCATGGCGTTCCTCCTTCTCTCTCTCATCAGCAACCCTGCTCCTTGCAGAGTTGCTCGAGGTCGGATGTGGCGTAGCCGGTGCGCTGGATGCGCCCCAGCACCAGACGCGCTTCCGCGAGCCGGTTCCGCCGCACGAGGATGTGGAACCAGGTCGCCAATTCGTTCGGCGCGGTGCTGGTGGCGGCCGCCGGCTCCAACTCCCGCTCCGCGCGCGTCCAATGCGCGACCGCAGCGTCGCGATTCGCGCGTCGCACGACGTCCCCCATCAGCACGGAGGATGACGCGAACTGCACGCGCGCGAAGCGATCGTCGACGACCATCGGATCGAGCCGCCGCAGCACGTCGTCCAGGAGGCCGGCTGCCGCGCGGACACTGCCCGTTTCGCTGAGGTAGCGTGCGTATTCAGTGTCGATGTGCGCCGCATCGACCACGAACGAGGTGCGGGTGGGTGCGTCACGAAGCACCTGGGCCATGCCCTCGCGCGCATCGCGGAAGTAGGTCGCGGCCCGCTCGCGGTCGCCCTGCGCCGCGACCGCCACCGCCAGGCGGCGGGAGGTCATGGCCATGGCCCGCCGCCCGTTGACGTTCGTGCGGTCGAGCGCTGCGAGCTCCTTCTCGATGGCTACCTCTTCGCGCCAGAGCGCGAGCGCCGCGCTGGCCTGTCCCGTCTCGGACAGCGCCCGGCCCAGATAGCCCATGCTCGTGGCCAGCCGCTGCCGCCACTGGTTCTGCTTCGGCTCACGGCGCACCAGTTGCCGGTAGATCTCCACCTCGCGCTGGGAATGCGTGCGCGCCGCGCGCAGATCGCCCATGCTGTACAGGACTCCGCCCATCTTGTTGTACGCGCGGGCCACTTCCGCCTGCGCGTTCGCGTCATCGGGATCGCGGCGCGCCAGCTCCTGTTTGACCTTCAGGCTGACGCGATAGTGATCGAGCGCCTCCTGGAAGCGCCCCTTGGTCTCCAGCATCCCCGCCACGCCGCTGTGGCCGTACGCCCGCTCGAGCACGTATTCGCGGTTCGTCGGGTCGAGCTTAGCCAAACGCTCCCCCACGTGCATGTAGACCTGCATGTGCAGGAGCGCCTCGTCGTTTCGGCCCTGAGTCCACAGCGCGTTGCCGATCCAGAACTCCGTGGCTCCGTGGACCAGCAGCGCCTGCGCATTTCTGGGCTCGCGCCGCACGGCCATGCTGGTCAGCATCTCCGCCTGCCGGAACATGCGAAGCGCCTCAGGAGTCTTCCCCTGCGCCAGCCGGACGTCGCCCAGTTGGTTGAGAGCCTTGGCGTTGCGCGCCAGCTCGTCCACTTTCATCTCCGCGGGGTCGAGCGAGCCGACATAGTCGATGGCGCGCTGGCCGACGTCGTCGAGGATGTCCAGCCTGCCCACGGGCTCGAGCTTCCGGCGCAGATCGCCGAGCATGAACTCGATCAGGTTCTCCGCCTGCGCGCGGCGTTTCTCCGCGTCGTTCTGGGCGACGATGGCCTTGGCCCGCTCGCGCTGCAGATCGACGGTGTACCGCCAGCCGCCGATCGCCAGCACCGCCGCGATCGCGGCCGCCGCGGCCCGCCGCGCGATGCGCTGCGGCTTCTCTGTCGTTTGCTTGAGCTTCTCCACCGCCTCCACTGCCGTCGGCCGGTCGGGCGGAGCAAACTGCTTGAGGCGGTTGATCAATGCGGCCACGTCTCCGGGCACATCCTCCAAGGGATCGGTCTCGCCCCGCGAGACTCGCAGGATCACTTCCCTCGCGCTCAGCCCAGCGGGATGGGGCTCGTGCCCCGTGAACAGCATCTGCAGCAAAAGCCCGAACGAAAACATGTCGCTGGCCGAAGTGAGCGCTTCTCCTCGCGCCTGCTCCGGGCTCATGAAGAGTGGCGTGCCCACCGCGACGCCCACCGCGGTCGCCGAGGAGTCGCCGGCGGGCGCCAGCGTGAGAGTGACGTCCGGGTTCCGCGCCAGGAAGCGCGCGGCCGTTGCGATGCGCTCCGGGGAGCTGGCTACCGCCAGCGCGCGATGGAGCCAGCGGGCCAGGCCGAAGTCGAGAACCTTCACTTCTCCGGTCCGGGTGAGCATCACGTTGTCGGGCTTCAGATCGCGGTGGATGATGCCCGCCCGATGCGCCGCCACCAGAACTTCCGCCACGGCCATGGCGATGCGCAGCTTCTGGCTGCCCGTCATGGGATCCTGCATCGCATCGCCCAGAGTCTGTCCGTCGATGTACTCGAGCACGAGCAGATCCACGTCCTCGCTCTCGAGGTAGTCGTGGATGCGGCAGATGTTCGGATGCTCGAGACGCGAGAGTGCCCGGGCCTCGCGCAACAAGCGCTCCCGCGCCGCGGCATCGAGGCGCTGGTCCGCGTTGAGAACCTTCAGCGCCACCTTGCGCTCCAGCTTCTCGTCATAGCCGGAGTACACGTCTCCCATCCCGCCCTGCCCGACTACCGACGTCACTCGAATGTGGCCAAACCGCCGACCCATCAACTCCATCGAAGGACCACCTGCACTTTTTGATGGAAAGATCCTATTCATAGAGACGGACTTGTGCGGTGAATTTCCAGGTTGCCCGTTGATCGTTCCGTTGTTTCTGGTTGCTGAACAACCAACAACCGGCAACCCGGTAGAGACGGGCTATCATCGAACGCGATGAAGAAGATCGAATACGACCCGCAATCACTCGCGCTGGCCATCGCGCAGCGCGGATCGCGCGAAGCCGGCGAGCTTCTCCTCCAGCAGGACGACGCCACCGCCGTCGCGGCGCTGCGCGCGGTCAATCCCGCCGTGGCTCAGGAGATCCTGGCCGGGATCAGCGACGAACGGCGCAATCGTCTGCTCGCGGCGGCCACCCGGTCCGAGGCGGGACAGTGGGTGCGCAACGAGACCTACGACGACGGCACCATCGGCCACATGATGGAGGCCCCGACGGCCACGTTTGCCCCTGAGGTCACCGTGGCCGAGGCCGTGGAATCGATCCGCGAGCTCGTCAAGCGCACGTTCGTCACCTACGGTTTCGTCATCGACGAAGCAGGCCGCCTCGGCGGCATCGTCACCATGCGCGATCTCCTGCTCTCCGACCGCGCCGCGCCGCTGCGCGACATCATGCTCGAGGATCCGTTCTACCTGACGCCGGAGCTGGAGCTGCGCGAGGCCATGAAGCTCGTGCTGAACCGACACTTCCCCGTCTACCCCGTCTGCGACGCGGATCGCAGACTCCTGGGCGAGATCCGCGGCCAGGCCATGTTCGAAGAGCAGGCCTATGAGATCAGCGCGCAGGCCGGCACCATGGTCGGCGTCGACCGCGAAGAACGTCTGGCCACGCCGTGGGCGCGCAGCCTCAAGTTCCGCCATCCCTGGCTCCAGCTCAACCTGCTGACGGCGTTCCTCGCGGCCGCGGTGGTCGGCGCATTCCAGGAGACCATCGACCAGGTGGTCATCCTGGCCATGTTCCTGCCTGTCCTCGCGGGGCAATCCGGCAACACCGGCTGTCAAGCGCTGGCCGTGGCCCTCCGCGGCCTGACCCTCGGCGAGCTCGCGCCCGGCAAGGAACGCGCGCTGGTCATGAAGGAAGGCTTCCTCGGCCTGCTCAACGGCGGACTCGTGGGGCTCACTGCCGGCACCGGCATGTTCGTCGTCGCGAACATGCAAGGCAACCCGAAGGCTCCGCAACTCGCGCTGATCGTCTTCATCGCCATGGTCGGCAGTTGCGTGATCAGCGGCATCTCCGGCGCCTTGATTCCCCTGACCCTGCGCAAGCTCGGCGCCGACCCCGCCACCGCCTCCAGCATCTTCCTCACCACCGCCACCGACGTCGCCAGCATGGGCATCTTCCTCGGTCTGGCGACGCTGCTGGTCGTTGGGTGAGGTTCGCGAGCTTGCGTGAGCTTGTGGATCCTCAGAGGTTGTGCAGGAATCCGCGGCGCTTCCCCTCCTGTCATCCTGAGCGGGTGGTGGGTGGGCGCGAAGGATCTCGTGCGAAGAACGACGAGCGTGCGACTACGTACTGCGGTCTTCTCCCGTCTGCGCGGGCATCGCTTACCGCAGGAGATCCTTCGCACCCACCCACCACCCGCTCAGGATGACAGGCTGGGAAGGCCGCGGATTTCTGCACACCACCCCTCACCGAGCGCGCCAGCGCTCCTGCGCGTGATGCACGAGCGCGTAGAACGTGGGCAGTGCGAAGAGCGTGAAGAGCGTTGAAGTCACGAGCCCTCCGATCATCACCACCGCCAGCGGGCGTTCGATCTCCGTGCCGTGCAGTCGCAGGACCAGCAGCGGCAGGAGTCCGAGGATGGCCGTGCAGGCGGTCATGAGCTTCGGTCGCACGCGGCCGATGCTCGCTTCGCGCAGCGCGTCGTCGAACGGCACTCCCTCCGCGATCAGGGCCTTCACCTGCGCGATGAGCACCAGGCCGTTCTGCACGGCGATGCCGAACAGACCGATGAGGCCGACCAGCGACGAGACGTTCCAGGTCTCGCCCGCGATGAGGAGCGCCACGATGCCGCCCACGAATGCATCCGGCAGCGTGGCCAGGATTACCAGCGCCTCGGCCGTCGATCCCAATGCGAGATAGAGCAGGATGAACACCGCGAACACGGCCACGGAGATGGCGATGAGCAGTGAGCGCGTGGCGCGCTGCTGACTCTCCACGCGGCCTCCGACATTGAGGAAGTAGCCGGCCGGGAGTTTCAGATCCTTCTCCAGGCGTTGGCGCACGTCGCGCGCCGCTCCGCCGAGGTCACGGCCCTCGACGCTGGCCTCGACGGCGATGCGGCGGCTGCCCGCCTCGCGCTTGATCGCGCCCGGGCCGAACGTCTTCGTGATGTTGGCCAACTGGCGCAGTGGAATGCGCGAGCCGTCGTGTCCGTCGATGAGCAGTGAGCCGATGGCCTCCGCGTCGTCGCGCGCGTCATCCTGCAGGCGCACCACGAGATCGTAGCTTCGCTGTCCGACCCACACCGTGGACGCTTCCTCGCCCACCATTCCGATGCGCACCGCGTCGATGACGTCGCCGGGCGTGAGGCCCACGCGCGCGGTGGCCGCGCGATCGACTTCGATGCGAAGCTGCGGCAGTCCGGTCATGCGCTCCACGCGCAGATCCGCGAGGCCCTCCACTCCGCTCATGACGTCGCGGGCCCGATCGCCGAGCCGCGTGAGCGTGTCCAGATCGGGACCGAAGATGCGCACCGACAGGTCCGCCGGCGTGCCTCCCAGCCCTTCGTCGATGCGCATCCCCAGCGGCGTCGTGAACAGGATCGACACGCCGGGAACGTTGGCCGTCCGCGCACGCATGTCCGCCTCGATGGCGTCGAGGTCGCGGCTGCGCTCCTTCTTGAGCACGACCAGCACGTCGGAGATCGTGTGCGGCATCGGATCCTCCGTGCGCTCCGCGCGTCCGGTCCGCCGCACGACGTCCTCCACTTCGGGGATTGCCCGGAACAGATCCTCGACGCGATGGTTGAGGCGGTCCACTTCGTCGAGCGACGCTTCCGACGGCAGGATGGTCTGCACGAGAAACGCGCCCTCGTCGAGCTCGGGCATGAAGTCGCTGCCGACGACGAACGCCAACGCCAGCGCCGGAATGGTGATGGCCAGCGTGAGCACGCGCACCAGCCCCGCGTGGGCCATGCACCAGTCCAGCATCGGTGCATAGCGGTGCTTGATCGCGCGGATGATCCACACGTCCTCGGGCTTGCCTTCCGGCCGCGCACGGAGAATCAGGCCCGCTGCGATGGGCACGAGCGTGAGCGCGAGCACGAGCGACGCGGCCACGGCCGCGATCACCGCCGCGGCCAGCGGCTTGTACATGCGCCCCTCAATGCCGGACATGGCGAAGAGCGGCGTGAAGACGGCGATGACGATGAGCGTCGCGAAGGTGATCGGCCGTCCCACTTCGATGGACGCCGCGAGCGCGGTCTTCATGCGATCCGCGCCGCGGTGCCGTGTCAGACGATGCACGGCGTTCTCCGTGACGATGATGGCCGCGTCCACGAGCAGCCCCACCGCGATGGCCAGGCCGCCCAAGGTCATCGTGTTCAAGCCGACGTTCGCCTCGCGCAACAGGATCCCCGCCAGTCCGATCGACAGCGGGATCGTGAACGTCACCACCAGCGCGGCCCGGATGTCGCCGAGGAGTGCGAAGAGGACCAGGACGACGAAGAACGCGCCCAGAAGCACGGCCCGGCCCACACCGGAAAGCGAGGACTGCACGAGCTCGGACTGGTCGTACACGATGCGCAGTTGCACGCCCGCCGGAAGACTCTTCTGCAATTCGGTGAAGGCCTGACGCACGGCCGCCGCGACCTTGACCGTGTCCGCATCGAACTGTTTGGAGATGCGGCAGCTCACCACCTCTCCTTTCAGACGATGAGCAATCCCGCGGCGCACTGCCGGCGCTTCGCGCACCTCGGCGATGTCGCCGAGCAGCACCGGCGTCGTGGCGCGCATGGCCACCACGGTGGAGCGAATGTCCTCCGTCGAGCGAGCCATGCCGATCGCGCGCACGTTCCACTCCATCGGCCCCTGCACCACGAATCCGCCCGACGCGTTCCGGTTCGCGCTCTCCACCGCGTGCATCACTTCATCGAGCGTGACCCCGCGCGCGGACATCCGGTTGGGATCGAGCTGCACCTGGAACTGGCGCAGGTAACCGCCCAGCCGCTCCACGGCCGCGACGCCGGGCACGGCAAGCAGCCGGTTCTTCACCTCGAACTCCGCGAGGTCGCGGAGCGTCATCGCGTCCATCGTGCCCGGATCCGCCTCGAGCGTGAACTCGAAGACCTCGTTGAGGCGCCCCGTGAGACTGGACACGAGCGGCGCGTCCGTGCCCGGAGGGAGCTCCGTCGTCACCTGCGCGACGCGCTCGGCCACGAGTTGCCGCGAGCGGTAGTAGTCCGCGTCCGGCTCGAACTCGATCGTCGTGCTGGCCACGCCGAGCTGCGAGTTGGAGCGGATGCGCGACACGCCCGGCAATCCACTCAGCGCGACCTCCATCGGAATGGCGATGGCCGTCTCGAGCTCCTCGGCACCCATGGACGCGTTCTGCACGATGACGTTGAAGACCGGCGCGGAGAGATCCGGGAACACGTCGCGCCGCAGATCCTTGAGCCACACGGAGCCGATCGCCGACCCCGCTGCGACGAGCAGCAACGCGACCACCGGCTTCGCGAACGACGCGCGGATGATTCTCTCGATGAGGCCTGGCTGCAATCCGTCAGTGGTCATGGTGATCGCCTCCGCCTTCCGCCTTCTCCGCTTCCGCCTTCAGCAGAAACGCACCGTCGACCACCACCGTCTCACCCGGCTGCAGACCGCTGAGGATCTCCGCCTCGCCCTGCAGGTCTCGCCCGCGGCCGATGGTGCGGATCTCGAACGTACGCGCGCTTTTCGGGACGAAGACGACCCACTGATCCCGCACGCGCTGCAAGGCCGCGACCGGCACTGTGACCACGTTCTGTCCCGCGGTCGAGACCTGCAGCCAGGCACTGGCCGACATGCCCGGTCGAAGCGACAGTTGCGGATTGGGCAGCTCCACGCGCACCGGGATCGTGCGCGACTCGGCCTCGACCTGCTGGCCGATGTGGGTGACCTTCCCCGCAAACGTCTGCCCCGGATACGCGGCCAGTTGCACGCGCGCGGGAGCACCGTTCATCACGCGCACCGCGTCGCGCTCGAAGACATGGGCCACGAGCCACACACTTTCGAGATCGCCAATGCGGAACGCCACATGCTCGGGAGCGATCATCTGCCCGAGGGCGATGTTGCGCTCGATGACCGTCCCTCCGATCGGCGCGACGAGCGGCAATCGCGACGCGTCGCCTCCGCGAGCGGCAGATACACCCAACGCCTGCAACGCGGCAGCGGCTCCACGCAGATCCGCCTGCGCGGACGCCAACTCCGCTTCCGCCTCCTGCACTTCACGCCGCGGCACAATGCGATCGGCGAGGCCGCGTTTGCGCTCGACCGTGCTGGTCGCGAGCGCGACGCGCGATTGCGCCGTGTCGTACGCGGCGCGTGCCTGTGCGAGCTCGCCGCTCATCGCTTCCGCCAGCACCTGCCCCGCGCGCACGTTCTGTCCCGGCGCGACGAGCAGTCGCACGATGCGCGCGCTCACCGGCGCGCCGACCTCGGCATACCGTCCCTGATCCGCCTGCAACTCGCCCACCACGGACACGCCTTCGCCACCGGGCCGCTGCTCGACCTTCGTCGTCGTCAGACGCAGATCGCGGAGCATCGTCTCCTCGATCTCCAGGAGATTGGACGGCCGCTCCTCGTGCGCTTCCGCCGCGGAGCCCGCTTCGTCGTGATGGTCGCCTTCCGGTTCTTTCTTTCCGCAGCCGAGGACGAGCGCGGCCGTGACGGTCGCGATGATCAAGATTCTCCGGTTCATTTCCAGACTCCCGCGCTCGCGCGCAAATCGACCTCGGCCAGCCGGGTCTCGATGAGTTGATCGATGAAGGCGCGTCGCGCATCGAGCGCTTCACGCCGGACGAGCAGAAGATCGCCGAGGCCGATCTGTCCGGCTTCATAGCTCTCCAACGCCAGGCTCTCGTTCTGCTCGACGAGCGGGAGCACGACGCGCTCGTACTCCGAGGCGGCCGCGCGCAACGCGTCATACGATGCCTCTGCACCGCGGACTTCCGCTTCGACCGTCCGCGCCAATGCGGCCCGTTCGGCGCGCAGGCGGGTGAGCTTCGCACCCGCGACCGTCATCGCTTCCAAGCCGCGATGGAAGACCGGCAACGACACGCCCACACCCGCGAGGACGATCGTGTCTCCCTCCTCGCGGCTGTAGGAACCGCGCACGCCGAGGTCCGGCCAGCGGAGCGTTCGGGCCATGCGCTGCTCCGCCTCCGCCTCGGCGATCTCCGCATCGAGGAGCAGCATGTCCGCACGCTCCACTCCCCGCGTCAGTGGACCTGCAAGCTCGCGTCGCAAAGAACCCTCGACCGTGACCGGCTCGGCGATCCCGAGGAGGATCTGGAGACGCGTGGCGTGGCCGGCCAGCATCGCCACACTCGTGCGCGTCTCCGCTTCCGCGCGAGCCACCGCGGTACGCGCCAGGTTCACGTCGAGTTGCGCGACATCGCCTGCCTCATAGCGCCGCTCCGCGATGCGGAGCGCCTCCTTCGCGAGAACCTGTCCGCCCGCCGCAGCATCGGCGCGCTCACGCGCCTCCAGCGCGCGCAGGAACGCCACCGCCACCTCGCGCAGCCCTTCGCGTTCCACTTCACGCGCGCGCTGCTCCTCCTGCGTCACCCCCGCGAGTGCGGCGTCGATGCGCGCCCGCCGGCGCGAGGGCAGTTCCAGATCCTGCGCGAGTGCGATCCCGTACTCCGTCGAGGAGAGTGCGCCATTGCGGCGTCCACCCTCGACCTCCATCGTCGGGTTCGTGGAAAAGCGCAGCGAAGCGCCCGCGGCACGTCCGCGGGCTTCGTCGATGCGCAGACGCGCGGCCACCAGAACCGGCGCCGACTGGCGTGCTCGCTCGAGCGCGCCTTCGAACGTGAGGACAACAGGCTGCGGCTGCGCAGGCGCAGGCAGAGCGACAAGCAGGACGAGTCCCGCGACAACGACAGGTAGGTACACAAATCCCTCGGCTTGAAGGCGCGGAGTCAACCGCGCGAGCGGCGGGAGCAGCCGGTCAGCCGCGGAGCGGGACGTGGAAGATGTCCGCGGCGAGACCCGACGGAGTCAGCTCCGTCTGCGCGGAGAACAGGTCCCTGCCAGCGGCCATCGCGAACCCATCAGTCGCCACCTGCACGATCGCCTGCTGGGCGTGCGTGCAACTCGTACACAACGCACACACCGGAGGGCAGCTCGTCTCCTCCGTATCATCCGGACACGGCTCCGGGCACGCCGACGCGAACACCAGCCCCCCGGCGAACTGCACCGCCAGGACGGCCAAAAGCGCGAAAGCGAGTCTGCGTCGGAACATCACGGGACCTTTTACCACAACGTCGCTTGCGCCTTCGGTGATGGCGCCTTTCGCCGACGGAGGCGGCGAAAGCGGAGCGCCGGCGTCCCGCCGGCTGGCCGAGGGGCGTCTCGCCCCCGGCCGAGGGAGCGCGGCTGGCGCGAAGGACGATCGCCTCGCGATGCTGGGTTTCGGCTCGAAGCCCCCGCCCGCGGCGGGACGCCGCATGGCCAGCCGGGGCGAGGACGCCGGCGCTCCTCGGCACTCCAGGCGCCGGCGCTCCGCTCGCGCAGATTCTCTCGGCAAAGAAATCCAGCGCGATTTCTTCTTGCAGGTACCAATACGCCTGGATTTCCTGCGTCTCCTCAATCAATAACGCATTCGCAGGCGTTCAATCTCCATTTGATCCGTCGAGGAGGCCTTTGTGTCCAGACTCGTGACACTCGTCCGCAGTACCGTTGCCAAACACCGCGCCCTGATCCTGCTCCTCCTCGGAGTCGTGGCGCTCGCGCGCGGCGCGGCCGCCCAGCACCACCCGAACGTCGAAAAGGGCTTCAAACCAGCGCAGGCGTACTCCATCGGCGAGGTCGACGCGATCAACCTCTTCAACGGCAACCTGAACGTGAGCCTGCCCATCGGCGGCAACTATCGCGTCGGAGGCGCCCTTTCTTATGGCTTCACACTGGCATACTCCGGGAACAACTGGGAGATTGACGAAGCGGAAGTATTTCTCGAGCCCACTCCCCCCGAACAAAGCCCGCCGCAGGGCTGGATCCGGTGGGCCGTTCCCTCTCGGGACATGAATGCAGGGATTGGGTGGCTATTCTCGCTTGGCCGTCTGAAAACAACCCGGGACGGCTCGATGTGGGTCTATCAGTCACCCGACGGCGGCGAGCACGGCTTGTGCTCGCAATTGCATGGCCCCTGCGATCCCCCAACGGATAACGTGAACGTGAATTACTCGCGCTCCGGAACGTACATCCGGCACTCGATCTACCGTTTGGGCGGGGCCATCAGCAGTCACAAGCTCGAGTTCGCCAACGGGACGATTCAGGAGTTTGATGCCGGCGGCACGCTCCTCGAGATCCGGGACAGGTCTGGGAATGCCGTCAGGATCACGTCCCATCCTGTGGGCGCCGCCGGCATACCCTCTCCGGACGAGACCGCATGCGGAACCGCCTACCAGACGTCGAAGATCGATGACGGCCACCGGGTGCACTACATCTATTACCTCCCACCGGATCCCATTTATCACCCGTTCATCAAGGAAAGAGTATGCCAGGCCAGCCTCGCCGCATTTGGTCAGGGTGCTCCGCACGCCGACTATCTTTTCACTTACGCCAATCGCCCCATTTCGCGACAGCTTGTGGATTTGCGTAGACCCTACTACGAGCAGGACAAGAAGAGTCCCGCTGTCTCCGTGCCTCTCCTTACCAAGGTCACGATGCCGCAAGGTGGCTCCTACGAGATGCTGTACGACATCGGGATGTACAAGGCAGACGAGAACACTCCCGCGGTGGGGTTGCGCAGCGACAGTTCCCTGATTCCGAATCAGCTCAGCCACCTTGGCCAAGATCTCAACCCCGGAAGCTTCTCGGGCAATCTGGTGGAGTTGAAACTGCCCACGAGGGGACGGTACGAATGGTCGTATCAACGGTATGTCTTCCCACCCTTTCTCGTTGCTCCCGATCCCAATCCCATTCCGCCTGGATCGCCGAACGTGACCGTCGTTGCAGGTGTCTCACAGCGAAAGAAATGGCTTCCTCTCCTCCCGGACACGAGTGCCAATGAGGCCGAACCCTACGTCTGGACATACAGCCAATCGGGGCTGAGCGAGAGTATGAGAACGGTCGCGGTCACCACGGTCCTCGCGCCGGACGGTGCTGTGAGCGATCACTATTTCTTCACCGATATGCGGCTGGAGGCTAGTCCTCCGGAGTATGGCTTGCCCTTTACACGACGCGTGTCCACCCCCGAGGAGGTCACGTCCAAACAGGTTCCGCAGAATCCTTACAAAGGGCTGTACCTTTCGTCGCGGACACTTCTGCCGAATGGCCAGGCCCGTGTCTCCTACCTGGACTACGAGTTCGATCCTAGCGACAACCTCGGCGGGGCCATCGAAAACAATCGCCGTGTGAAGGCGCGTATGACCGTCTTCGAAGACGGACGGGACGTGACCGAAACCTATTCCGACTTTGACGGTCTCGGTCACCATCGGACCACCACCACATCCGCGGCTGACAGCACCTTCAATCGGGTGGCCACGACGAACTTCAATCCAGGAGCTACCGCTTCAGGAACACCCGCCTACGGTGAAGACAATTGGATCCTGGGCACTTACGATTTCGTGGAGTCGGCAGACGTCCACGCCACGACCGGAGGCACGCTACGGAAGTCGCGTTCCGAGCACTGCTTCGACCCAGCCACGGGCCTGCTCCTCCGCACACGGTCCATGAGGAACCTCGTCGTCGAGGCAAGCGCGCAGCCCGAAGTCCCGCCGGACCCGTCCGACCTGCTGGTGGTCTTCAAGGACGAAGACGCCAACGGCCAGAAGGACGGCAACGTCTCGCAGGAGGAGTATTACGGCGGCGATGAAGCTCCGCTGCCGTCTTCCCTCGAGACCTGCGGCACTCTCGGCTCACTCACGCCCCGCTACCGGCTCCGTCACGAGTACGCGCATGGCTCTCTGAAGTCCTCCCGGTACGACGGGGCGGGCTTCAAGAGTGTCGATCTCGAAATCGACCCCTCCTCAGGGTTCCCTTCGGCGAGCCGCGATGGCGCGGGTTTGGCCACGACCATGAGCTACGACCTTCTCGGTCGTTTGATCAGCGTCAAACCTCCCGCGGCCGCCTGGTCGAATTACGAGTACGCCGAGGCCACTGCCACGACGCCCCCCAGCGTCAGGGCGCTTCAGTGTCCCAGCGGAAGCGGAACCACCTGCCCCGCTCCTTTGACCGAGGAGCGTCACTACTATGACGGACTCGGCCGGCCCATCCAGCAGCGCCGGCGCCTGCCCAACGCGGGGGCGGAGCAGCAGTGGGCCACCACCGAGGTGCAATACGACGGCGCCGGGCGCAACGTACGGAGCACCATTCCCGTACTGTCGACGTCAGGCGAATACTCCCCACTCCCCTCGGGCACAAAGTCCACCCACTTTGTCTACGACGTCCTCGGGCGCGTCACGACGACCACTCTGCCGGATGGCAGCTTCACCGAGACAAACTACACGGGCTCGACAAGCGTCCGCCGCTCCGCGCAAGTCGAAACCAGCGATGGCCCGACGACGATCTGGAACGGCGAAAGCTACGACGCCTTCGGCCGCCTGGTGGAAGTGATTGAGAATTCTCTCTCTTCCGGACTGGCGCAGGCCGGTTCTCATTCGACTCTCTACTCCTATGACCACGCCAACCGGATCACGAAGGTCGTGAGCGGCGTTCAGACGCGCACGTTCGACTACGACGGCGCCGGCCTGCTGATGCAGGAAGACCATCCGGAGCTGGCGAAAACACACTATCGATACGACGCGCGCGGCCACGTCTGGAAGAGAACCGTCACGGACGGACCGTCCGGAGATGTCGCCAACGCCGCCACCGCTCTGGCGTTCACATACGATCCCGCGGAACGTCTTCTCAGCGTGAGGGACTCCAAGCAGAACCGGGACCTCAAGGTTTTCACCTATGACACGACACGCAACGGCCAGCTCGCCTCGCAGGCTCGGGTCAACTACTTCGCGGACAGCACCTACACTGTGCTGGACACGTTCTCTTACGAGCCCGGCTCCGGGCGCCTCAGCATCAAAGTCACGGACGTCACACGCGTCCCCACGGGACTTGGTGATCCGGCCACACAGCAGTTCACGCATCCTTACGAATACACAGACCTCGGCGCACCGCAGAGCGTCCTGTATCCGACCTGTTCCACCTGCGGTACCGCCGCGAGCAACACCAGAAATCTCCTGCTGAGCTACCAGAATGGACTGCTCACCGGAATCCAGAAAGTCACGGCGTCGGCGTCGGACGGTTCCACTCCCGGAATCTCTTATACGGCCGGAGGATCCGTGCATCGCGTCCAGCATTCCAGAGCGAACGGACAGCCTGGCGTGCTCGACACCTTCGAGCCCGATCCGGACGGGATGACGCGTCCTCGTTCCATCACGTTCTCGAATCTCACGGCACAGGGTTGCACGTCGCCTTCCGTAAGCGTTCCCGACGTGGCGGTCATCGAGAACGGGACCACGACCCTCGTGGCCAGCGCCGCCGGATCGGGAGCTCTGCATTACCAGTGGTACCGCGGAGCCCTCGACGATACCAGCCTGCCCGTGGGTGAAGACTCCTCCACTTACACCACAGAACCGCTGAATCAGGCCGCGGACTACTGGGTCGAGGTCACCTCTACATGCGGCACCGCGAAGGATGCCGTGCACGTCAGCCTCGTGCCCTGTGGCAGCCCCTTCCCCATCGAAGTGGAGCCGGCCACGTTCGCCGCAGGCGTCTCCTTCGAGCTTCACGCGCCTCCTGTGATGAACGCGACGTACGAGTGGTATCGGGGCTCGAGCAGCAATCAAAAGAGCAAAGTCGCCACGACCAACGTCGCCGTTTACGAAGAGTCCAATGGCATCACCGCGAGAACCTATTACACCGTCGAGATCGTGATCGGCGGTTGTCGGATCCCCAGCATCGAGCTGGTCGTCGATCCGGCCTGTCCGTCCCCCACCATCTTCAGCATCTGGGGCGGGGGCACGATCTATTACGGCGGTCAGGGGAAGCCGGCCGGTGTGACGATCGTGCCCGCCGGCACGTACACCTATCAATGGTACCGAGGCGACGGCACGCCGCTCAATGGCGCCACCGGCCCGGAGACGTTCCTCACGACGTACGACCTCGACTCCTACTTCGTCAGAATCACCAATGCCTGCGGCATCTCCATCGACTCGAAGAAGTTCTACCTCGATGTCTACGACGAGTGCCTGATGCCGCCACTGACCGTGGCCCAAAGCGCGACCTCCATCCCCGCGGGCTCCACCGAGGGCGTGCTGTTCGTCGCGACGTGCGACTTCGACGACGTCGACATGCAGTGGTACTCGGGACAGAGCGGTGACACGCGCAACCCGGTCAACTCCGACCCTGACCAGCCCACCCGGCTCACCACCAACCAGGTGGGAGCGTATTGGGTGCGAGCCTCGCGCCCGTGCGGATCGCATGTCGACAGCCCCACTCTGACCTTCGTGAAAGGGAGTTGTACTCCCAACCTGATCACGACACAGCCCGCGTCGATCGACGTCCCGTATGGCGCGACCGGCGCCACGCTCACCGTCGGCGTGGTCAATGCGTCCGCCAAGCGCTTCTATTGGTACGAGGAGAACGTCACCAACTCCGTCGGCTCCGCCCAGTCCTACACCCTGCCCGCGGTCACCACCAGCGGCAGGTACTTCGTCGAAGTGCGCGACCAGCTCTGTTCGAGCAACGCCGCCCAGAGCCAAATGGCAACCGTGCGCGTGGCGTCGTGCCCGTCTCTGACGCCGCCGGTCTGGCAGACCGAAGTGTGGACCGACATGATCGTCGTCGTGGAGAACGGCCAGCCCGTGCGGCGCGGCGCCGCCGTGACGCTGTCGGTCCAGACAGGCGGAGCGACTTCGTACACATGGTACCTGGGAGAAGTCGGCGACGATCGTAATCCCGTCGGTACCGGCTCGCTCTACACGACCGACACGCTGGCTGCCGAAGGCAAGTATTGGGTGCGGTCCTCGAACGCCACCTGCATCGTCGACAGCCCGACGATCACCGTCAAAATCTGCGACCCCGTCCACGTGAGAACGGGATACGCGCTGTCCCTCACCAGGAACATCGTGCAAGGACAGTTCGTCCGCTTCAGCGTGCCGATGGAGGGCACCGGCATGCGCTATCAGTGGTTCGTGGGCACAGCTCCGGACACCTCCAGGCCAATCGGCCGCGAAGTGGACATGCTCGAGACCAAGCCTCTGGAGACGTCCGAATACTGGGTGCGCGTCACGAGCCACTGCGGCATCGACGGCAGCGACGTCAGAACGTGGGACAGCCCGTCGTTCGTCGCCAGCATCTGTCCGATCCTGCAGGGCCCACCCATCTCGACGAAGTCGATCGTCATGCCGGGTACGCCCGCGACACTGTCCATCAGTGCCACCGGCACGCAACTCTCGTATCAGTGGTATATCGGGCAGCCGGGCGACTTTTCCACCCCCATTCCGGCCAGCAATTCGTCGTCGATCGATGTGTCTCCCGCACAAACCACGACGTACTGGTGCGAAGTCTCGAGCAGGAATTGCTCTCGCTTCAGTGACGGGGTCACGGTGAACACCTGCGACCTTCCGATGATCGCCATCCATGGCCGCGAGTATGTCGAGAAGGGCTACTTCCAGAGCCTCACGCTCTCGGGGATTCCCGCGGAAGAGAACCGCGCCATTCAGTGGTATCGCGGCGAAAGCGGAGACACCTCGTCCCCGCACTCCTCACAGAACGCCATCGGCATCAGCCCCGAGGTGACGACGAAGTACTGGGCGCGAGTGACACTCACCGACACAGGCTGCCATGCCGACAGCAGCACCTATGAAGTGAAGGTCTGCATTCCGACCTTCACCGCGCAGCCCCAGCCGGCCATGATCAACGCCGGCACCTCGGCGACGTTGACCGTGGGCGTCGATCTGCCGAACGTCACGTATCAGTGGTATGCCGGCTCGAGCGGCGACAAGACTCAGTTGGTGGCAGAAACAGAACTGCCCACACTGACAGTCTCGCCCACAACCAATACGAGCTACTGGGTTCGTGCGACGGGCTGCGAGCCCTATGCGACGAACAGCGAGGCCGCGCTGGTCACGATCTGCGTGCCCTCCGCCATCACGAACCAGCCCAATGGCACGAACGTGCCCGCCAATTTCTCGACGGGATTCAGCGTCGGCGCAACCGGCTCCAACCTCACGTACCAGTGGTATCGAGGCGTGAGTGGCGACACCAGCATTCCCCTCGCGGGCAAGACCGAGGCGGAGCTCACGGTCTCCATTACTGAGACGACCGACTACTGGGTGCGCGTGAGCGGTTCCTGCGGTACGCCGCAGAACAGCAATACCGTCAAGGTCAGCATCCCTCCGGCCATCACGACGCAGCCCACAGGCGGCGGCGTCGTCATGGCCGGCGCCGTCCGCACAATGACGGTCGCTGCCACCGGCACACAACTCCGTTATGAATGGCACAAGCGTGTGGGCGGGACCTACACCGTCATCGCGGGCGCGACCCTTCCTTCGTACACGACGCCGCCGATCACGGCAGAGTCGACGTATTACAGCCGCGTCTACAGTGGCACCAATCACCGCGACAGCGCCGACGTGGTGTTCACCACGTGCCAGTTGCCGCCGTTGAACTGGGGCTCGGCGGTGAACGAAGCCGCATCGGGATTCTTCCAGGTGCTCAGCGTCACCGGCATCGAAGCGGGCGTTCCGCGCACCTATGCGTGGTACCGCGGCAACGCCGGCGACACCTCGGTGCCCCTGTCGTCGCAAGCCACCCTCGGCGTCAGTCCGACCGTCACGACCAGCTACTGGGTCCGGGTCACCTTGACCGACACCGGCTGCTGGGTCGACTCGACGACCAAGACCATCAACGTCTGCCGGCCGGCGATCACGACGCAGCCCGCGGCATCGACGATCCTCGACAAGATCGCGAACCCGAGCGCCTTCGTGGCACTGACCGTCGCCGCGGACATCACACCCGTCACCTATCAGTGGTACACCGGCCAGCCAGGCACGACCACCAGTCCGATCGCCGGTGCCACGGCGAGCACCTACAACGCCTCGCCCGCCAATGACACGACGTATTGGGCCCGGGTCACCGGCAGTTGCAGCATCTCGGCGGACAGTGCGGCCGCGGTCGTCACCGTCTGCAAAGCGCCGCAGATCACGCAGCATCCCGGCAGCCTCACCTCTCCTCCCAACTTCACAAGACAGCTCAGCGTGACGGCCACGGGCACGTCGCTCTCGTACCAATGGCATGTGGGCACGGCGGGCACCACCACGACGCCCATCGGCAGCAACGCGTCGCAAGTGACGATCTCTCCCTCGCAAACGACGGACTACTGGGTGCGCGTGACGGGACTGTGCGGCGTCGTGAACAGCAACTCCGCGAAGATCAGCGTGGCCCCGACCATCACCACCCACCCGGCCGGGGGCCCCATCACCAGCGGCACGACGCGAACCCTGACGGTGGCGGCCAGCGGCACGCAGTTGCGTTACGAGTGGTACCAGCGGAGCGGCATCACTGACACCATGATCGCCGGAGCGACGTCCGCGTCATACACAACGCCTGTCATCACCGCGGACGCGACGTACTTCGCTCGCGTGTTTAGCGGCCTCGCCTTCGCGGACACCGCGACGGCTACGTTGACGGTTTGTCTGCCGCGCGCCATCAACATCGGCAGTTGGACAGGCATCAGCGCCTCGCAGGTCACGCTCTCGGTCACAGGCCCGGGCCCCGGCGAGACCTTCGAGTGGTACCGCGGCGCGACCGGCAACACCTCCGCGCCATTGGGCGGTGGCAACGGCGTGGCCGTCTCTCCCCTCGAGACGACGCAGTACTGGCTGCGCACGAAGCGGGCCGGCTGCGACGCCGACACGGCTGCCGTCACCGTGAAGGTGTGCATCCCCAAGATCAACTCGCAGCCCGTGAGCTCGATGCTCGCATCGGGCACTTCGAAGACGCTGACAGTAGCAGCCACCGGTACGCCGGCGATGACCTACCAGTGGTACATCGGCGCGTCCGGCGTCACGAGCAACCCGATCTCCGGCGCAACCGGCCCGTCTTACACGACGCCGAATCTCACGACATCGACGACGTACTGGGTACGGATCACGTCTCCTCAGCAGAGCTGTGGCACGCATTGGGTGAACAGCGCCGCGGCGGTGATCACGGTCTGTCAGCCTCCGGTCATCACCTCCCAACCCGGACCGCGCAGCATCACCAGCAGCACCACGGTCACGCTGAGCGTCACGGCCACTGGCGACGGTCTGCAATATCAGTGGTATGAGGGAACGGCCGGCGTCACCACCAAGCCGGTCGGCTCCAACAGCAATCAATACACCGTACAGCCCGGCACGACCAAGTCGTTCTGGGTGCGCATTACAGGAACTTGCGGCACAGTCGACAGCGCGGTCGCACTGGTCAGCGTGTTCCCGAACATCACCTCGCATCCCGCGGACGTGACCCTCTGCGGCCTCGGCGGCTCCGCGACGTTCTCGGTGACCGCGTCGGGGTCACCGCTGAGCTACGAATGGTTCCGGCAATACAACGGTCAGGCCGCGGTAGTGGTCGGGACGACTCCGACCATCTCCATTCCCATCACCCAGGTTCCCGTCTACGTCTGGGCCAAAGTCACCAGCGGCACGGCCTACAAAGAGTCGTTCCAGGCCACGGTGACGGAGGTCCTGCCCGTGCCGACCGCATACGCGCTCACGAAGACACCGCAGAGCGGCGGAAGGTATCTGCTGCAATCGACCGTGGCCCCTGCCGACGCATACCTCGTGCTCTGGAAGTGGTACGAAGGTCCGCTTGGGGACACGACCAAACTCCTCCCCACCGGCGGCAGCAACAGCGTCTTCGTCCAGCCAGCCACCCTCCCCATGACGTACTGGGTGCGCGTGTCTTATGCAGACACCGGCTGCGCGACAGACAAGGTGATCACCGTCCCATGAGCCCGATTGCAAGCCGTACGCACGAACGCTCGATGGGGCCGGCCCTGACAATCTCCCGAAGCGCGAGGAAAAGAGCCAGAATGAGAACCACAATCGACAACATGTTTTCGCGTGTCCTTTTCGTCCTGCTCGTCTCCTGGCTGCTCACGGCGCCTGCCTTTGCGACGGGAGTACCGCTGGCCGGCGCGGACACACAGCCAGCGTTCGGGCGGTACCTCGTCACGCTCACGGACCCGCGGTCCGCGGAAGACGTCGCTCGCGCCTACGGCGGCCGGCTCGAGCCGTTCGCCGCGGACGATGTCCAGGCCGTGATGATGGTGCTGAGCCCGGAACAGGCGCGCAAGCTCGGCGCAGACGCGCGAGTGGTCCGAGTGGCCGGGCAACCGCTCGCGCAAGTCGCGCCGCCCGCAGGCGCGCCTGCACCGACTCGAACGCCGCGCAGCGATTGGGCCGCGGATGGCATAGCGTGGTCGAGCGGCGAGTACGCCTACGACGGCGTCGGGAACATCAAGCAGGTCGGCAACGACGTCTACCGCTACGACGCCATGGGCCGCCTGTCCGAGGCCACGGCCGGAACCGTCCAAACCCCATCCGTCGCACCCCCCATCAACCGCCAGGTCTTCGCATACGACCAGTACGGAAACCTCAAATCCATCACCACGACTACGCGCGATCCCCAGAGCTCCGCGCAGTCGCCCGTCCCGCTGAACTTCGTCCGTGGCTTCGCGGTCAATCCCGCCACCAACCAGCTCGACGGCCAATGCGACGGCCAGCCCGACCAATGCCTCGCGGGCACCTACGACCCCGCCGGCTCCGGCAACCAGACCGGCCTCGACACCGCCGGCCAGTACACGTGGGACGCCCTCGGCATGATGACCACGATGGCTCATCGTGGCGAGCAGTACGTGTACGACGCGAATGACGAGCGCATCGTCACGATCGACACCATCAACGCCTCGACCGCGCGCTACACGCTCCGCGGAATGGACAACAAGGTCACGCGTGAGCTCATCTTCGTCCCTTCCTCGAACACCTGGGCCCTTGCGAAGGACTACGTCTACCGAGGCGGAGCCCTCATCGCGTCGTTCTCGAGCACGCAGACCGAGCCCGACCGGCACTATCACCTCGACCACCTCGGCTCGACCCGCGTCGTCACCGACGGCACGGGCATCCGCCTCGCCACGCACACCTACTGGCCCTTCGGCCTCGAAGCAGACGGCAGCGAGACCGACTCCGAACGCCTCAAGTTCACCGGCCACGAACGCGACAGCTCCCCCGACGGCTTCACCCTCGACTACATGCACGCCCGGTACTACAACCCAAACCTGGGGCGTTTCTTGTCGGTGGATCCGGGCGGCTACTTCCCAGAACGTCCGCAGTCGTGGAACCGGTACACCTACGCGTTGAACAATCCGGTGCTCAACACTGATCCAGACGGACGGTGTGTTGCAGCTTTGCCGTGTCCCGGATGGCTCGCCACAGGGACGAGAACCGTGGTGACGCAGGTAGGTTCGAGAGCGGCCGCTGGATCGGCCGCGGGCCCGGTCGGTGTGGCGGTTGCGAGTGCTGCCATCACTGGCTGGCAGATCGGACGCGGGATTGGAACGTCGACGATCGGGGGACGAAGCATTGATTCGTACATCCAGGGAGCGCTTGTGGGCGCGATGTCGCAGGCTCCGGACAAGTCCCTCGATGAAGTCCTGGTTGGTTCCGTTGACAAGGTCAACAGGAGTACTGGAACGACAATCCTCACGACAACTGGAACATACGGCGACGCACTTCAGGACTTCAACGACGTCGTAGTCGCTGACACGATCTCTGATAAAGGTCAAGGCGTACTCGTGGGCACGACTTCCGACGGGAAGACCGTCGTAGTCCGTCCGCGCAGCAGCGATGGGCCAGACGGCTCAGCTCCAACGCTCGAGGTGCAGGACGGAAAAACAAAGACGAAGCAGCGATATCGCGAACGTGAGGACGAGCCGAGTGAATAACGCATATCTAGCCGCAATCGACCGCACCGATCATGATCGCCGCGTGATCAGCGACTTGCTGGAGACGAGCCGCTGGTTCTCTGAGGCTGCGCTGCGCGCACGCTCCTGGTGCGCCGTGCCCGTCTTCGAGGGGATCGGCCCAGCAGCGGCTCGCGGAATGGCTGCTGTGGCGGTACCAGGGACGTTGGCGAAGGCGTACACGAGCGAGAACGGCATGGTTGAGGAGCAGTATCAGTTCGTCGTCTCCGACGCGGCATTCCTCGAGTTCGAACGTCTTCTGTTTCTCAGGCATTTTCTCGTGATCTCGGTGCCGGAGCAATTTGCGATCGTCCACGAGGCGAACTACTACTGGGCTGTCGCAGCTTCTCCAGAATTCATCGATGCCGCCTTCGGCATGCCGCCGTTGCGAGTCATCGAGACGTTCGAGCGTGAGTGCGAAAGCGCCACCGCAAGCAAGGAGCGGGAATACATGCTTGCCGTCGCGGTGCGGTGTCGGCGAACATGTGATTCACAGGCAGCGGCCAGTTGAACGAAGCCGTGAACGAGTATACTCTGAATATACTATGCCAACGAGCGTACACATCCCAAAGCCGCTACTCGTCGCCGTCGATCGGAAGGCGCACGCGTTGAAGATCAGCCGAAATCGCTTGATCGTGCAGGCCCTGGAGCGCGAACTCACGCAGGGCTCGAACTGGTCGCCAGACTTCTTCGGCCGGCTCGAATCGATTGAGGCGGGTGTTGAAGATGCGGCGGAGGCGATGCTGAAAACCATCCAGCGTCAGCGGCGTTCGAAGAAGCCGGTGGGTCTGTGAAGTACGTCCTGGACACCAACGCGGTCTCGTCGCTGATGAAAGGCGAGCCGAATGTGATCGAGCGTCTAAAGCGGGTCTCGCGAGCCGACGTGTGTATGCCACAGCCTGTCGTGGCCGAGATCGCTTACGGAATCCGGCGACTGTCGGCGTCGAAGCGAAAAGACGCACTGACCTCCCGATTCGAACTGCTGAAAAGTGAGATTCGGCGTGTCGCCTGGTCCGACGAAGTCAGCGAGGTCTTCGGGGCGATCAAAGCCGCATTGGAGCGTAAGGGTGAACGGATCGAGGACTTCGACGCTGCCGTCGCTGCGCACGCACTGGCTGAGGGGAGTGTCTTGGTCACTGCAAATCTGAAGCACATGAAACGCGTCCCGGGCCTCGAGGTCGAAGACTGGTCCCAGGGGAATTTCGAGTGAGAACGCCACCCACCAGACCACATCGCTGGAGTGAGAGCACGCGACCATCATGATCGTGGCCCCGCCGCGGATCGGGGGCCTGGCGGCTGGGAACTGATCACACCAGGCCCGCAATTTGGAGTTCGGAAAAGCGAAGGCCTGACCCCGTGTCAATGCCCTGTCAAGTCCTAAACCTAAAGCAAAGGCCTGACCCCCAGTGTCGATCCGCAGGGAGCAGCGCGGAACGAAGGCCTGACCCCACGCTTCAAAGCGCGGAACGAAGGCCTGACCCCATGTTAAAGCGTTTCACTTGGGAGGGATGGCCCATTCGGCCAGGCGCGAAGTGACGTAGAATCAGTTGTTTGAGTCGTCCAATGCACAACGGCAGGCTTTACTCCGCGTCGCGATAGTCGTGATACGGAATATTGATTGGCTGAGCACAGTTAGCCAGCGACAAGAAGGAGAAACACGATGACGACTGCAACTGCGACGATCCCGACCACCTCAACCTGGCAGATCGACCCGACCCATACCGGGGTCGAGTTTGCCGTGAAGCACATGATGTTCAGCACGGTCCGCGGCCGTTTCAAGGACGTGAAGGGGACCATCGAGCGCGACGAGGCGAATCCGGGCAGCTCGACGGTGACGGTCGAGATCGCGGCGACGAGCATCGACACGGGCGTCGCGGATCGCGATGGGCATCTGCGCGGGGCAGACTTCTTCGACGTCGAGACCTATCCGCTCCTCACCTTCCGCAGCAAGAGCATCAGCGGCGCGGCACTGAAGGAAGGCGATCGCTTTCAGGTGACCGGCGATCTGACCATCCGCGACAAGACCGCCGAGGTGACTCTCGAGGGTGAGCTGGAAGGGATCGGCAAGGACCCGTGGGGCAACACCCGCGCCGGACTGCGCGTGACGGGCAAGATCGATCGCCGCGATTGGGGGCTGCAGTGGAACCAGGCGCTCGAGACCGGCGGTATCCTCGTCGGCAACGACGTGAAGATCGAGATTCAGTTGCAGGCGGTCAAGGCGTAGGCCGGCACGGCCGGCAGCGCTGGTTGGCATAGCCTTGGGCACGTGCGGCAGCTCCGAGGCAGACTTTTGGTTGTCGGGCTGTCAGTGATCTTTGTCTGGAGTTCCGCGCGACACCTCACCCTCAACCGACAACGGACAACGGACAACCACCCTCGAGTTGTGAGATTCATCCAACAGCACAGGAATCGGAGACTCTGATGATCACCGTTCGCAAGTCCGAGGAGCGCGGCCTGGGCCAGCACGGCTGGCTCACGACGCGGCATACGTTCTCGTTCGCCAACTATTACGACCCGAGCCAGATGGGCTTCCGCAGCCTGCGCGTCATCAACGAGGACGTCGTCGCGCCGGCCCGCGGGTTCGGAGCGCACCAGCACGACAACATGGAGATCGTCTCGATCGTCATGGAAGGCGCGCTGGCGCACAAGGACAGCACCGGCGGCGATGGCGTGCTGCGACGCGGCGAGGTGCAGCGCATGAGCGCGGGCACCGGGGTCGTCCACAGCGAGTTCAATGGCTCGGAGCGCGAGCCGGTCCATTTCTTCCAGATCTGGCTCCAGCCCGAGCGCCGCGGCCTCACGCCCGGATACGAGCAGAAGCTCTTCCCCGATGAAGAGCGTCGAGGCAAGCTCCGTCTGCTGGCCGCTCCCGGCGGCGAGGCGGGCGCGGTGGACATCCACCAGGACGTGCGCCTCTACGGCTCGATCCTCGAGGAAGGGGAACGCCTCGAGCATCCCCTCGCCGCGGGACGCGGAGCGTGGCTCCAGGCTGCTCGCGGCAGCGTGACCGTCAACGGCACCCGACTCGAACAGGGTGACGGAGCGGCCATCGAGGGTGAGAACGCTCTCTCGATCGTCGCCGACGGTCCGGCGGAGATTCTGCTCTTCGATCTCGCCTGATGCTTCCAAGAAGCACCCAATGTTTGCAGGGTCAGAATGCAACTCAACGGAGGTTGCGTCGCCCCCCTCATCCGGCCGTTGGCCACCTTCTCCCCCCAAGAAGCCGGGGGGAGAAGGCTCTCGAACACTCTCGCGATGAACCACTCCACCTCACGATGAGCACACACCGAGAGCCTTCTCCCCTCCGCAGAGGGGGAGAAGGTGCCGAAGGCGGATGAGGGGTCTCCCTCGTGGCAGGTACGAGATCTTTGTTTCTGCGATCAGGCACGCCGCGCGCGATAAATTCTCAGACTGAACTCCAAAGAAATCTAGCTCTAGCGTCCTCGCCCCCCGGCGGAGGCACCGGTCTCGCGAGTGCGACCCCGCGGCGGGACGCCGCTGGGCCAGCCGGCGAGGACGCCGGCGATCCAAGAGCTCGCGCGCGAATGACTCACCTCTCCTCGTCCGCTTTGCGGATCAGCTTCGCGAGCGGATCCGCGACGCGCTCCGCCATCAGGGCGTAGCCGCGCGCGTTGGGATGAATGGCGTCGCTCTTGAGCGATGGATCGGTGAGGATGCCCTTCATGGTGTGATCGATCAGCAGGCAGCCTTCACTCTTCGCCACTGCCTCGTACATCGACTCGTAGTCCGCGTTGAGGCTGGGGAAGCGGAACCCGAGGAGCACCACCATCGCGCCTCTGCCTTGAATCTTGCGCACGATCGTCCGGAGATTCTCCTCGGTCGATGCGATCGGCATTCCGCGCAGATAGTCGTTCCCGCCGAGGCCGACGATCACGATGCGCGGATCGCGGGCGAGCACGTCCCGCTCCAATCGCGCCGCCGCCCCCTCCGTCGTGTCGCCACTCACGCCCGCATTGAGCACCGCCAGACCGGCACGTGACAGGATGGACGGATAGTCCTCCCCCGCGCCGGCTCCATACCCTGCGGTCAGCGAGTCACCGAAGGCGATCACCGCCGACCCTCGCGACTCCAGGTTGGTGACGCGCGCGTAGCGCGAAGGCCAGAAAGCCCAGACGAGCGCCAGCACCGCGACGGTTCCCGCAGCGAGAAGAATCGCGTTGCTCCGGTCCGGTCCCGAAGAGGTGAATGAGGTCGGAGGCCGGCTCTTCGCCATCAGTGCGTCACCATGGCCCTGGCGAGCACCGCCCCCGCCAGTCCCGCCAACAAGCACAAGAGCAACGTGGCCACGACGTAAAGCGATCCGGTGGTCCACGCACCGGCGCGCAGCATCAGGGTCGTCTCCTGGTTGAAGGTGGAGTAGGTGGTGAACCCACCCATCACGCCTACGGTCAACGCGAGCCGCAGATCCTCGGACAACGCCGCGGTCGTGCCGGCCAACTGCATCACGAAGGCCAGGAAAAACGAGCCGGCGACATTCACGAGCAGGGTCCCCGGAAACGATGTCCCGAACGCAGCCGCGGACCAGAGCGAGATGAGATAACGCGCGCCCGTGCCGGCAGCACCACCGAGACAGATCAACAGGAAGCGACTCATCACGTTCCATTCTACGGGCCAGGCGGCACGGCCGGCTGCGCTGGTTGTCGGGTAGCGCGACACCTGACCTGCGCGGTAGAAACGCGGCGCCGGCTGCGCCCGACAACCCTACAATGCATTGGCCTGTCATCCCGAGCCGCCCGACGCCGCGCGCGGCGCGCCTGAGAGAAAGAAACAGAAGGCTGCGTGCCTGCCACGAGAGCGACCCCTCATCCGCCTTCGGC
>Ga0307505_10000223_pt1 | contig 68806 bp, 55 predicted proteins | sample 23_S_MG_FD_202183 | JGI IMG/M metagenome (GOLD analysis project Ga0307505, IMG submission 202183) | Soil microbial communities from Populus trichocarpa stands in riparian zone in the Pacific Northwest, United States - 23_S | ecosystem: Environmental > Terrestrial > Soil > Riparian zone > Trees... | reverse complement strand
GGTATCGAGGCCTCCGCGAACGCCGATCCCGAGACCACGGCCCCGAATGGGAACCGCGGCACACTCGCGCGCCCCTCGCCGCGCCCGGCACTGGGCCTCCGGTCGATTCCGATTCCGATTCCGATACCGACCCCGAGGTGGAGGGGCTGACGGCGGCTATGGTCGGTCCACCGGAGGTCGTCGGATCACACGCACTCCATCCCCAGCGTCATGCCGGCGAAAGCCGGCATCCACCTGATGGCCGGGTGGCCCGCACGCCTCGATGCGACTCCGCTGAGGTCACGGCTTTGGTGATAGCAGGAAGTCGATGAGGTGGGAGCGCAGGGCGTCGCAAGCGCGGGCGCGGTGGCTGATCGCGTGTTTTCTCGCTGGAGGCAACTCGGCGAACGTCGCCGCGCTGGCAGGGTCGTAGAACACGGGGTCGTAGCCGAATCCGTGAATCCCGCGCGGTTCGTGCGCGATCTGTCCTTCACAGGTGCCCGACGCGATCAACTCGCGGCCCTCGGGCGTCGCGACCACGATGAGGCAGCGAAATCGCGCCGTGCGCCTTCCGTCCGCGACGTCCCTCATCCGTTCGAGCAATAGCGCCGTGTTGGCTGTGTCGCCGCGGCCGCGACCGCCGTCGGCGGCGTATCGCGCGGACCGGACCCCCGGGGCGCCGTCGAGGGCGTCGACCTCGAGGCCCGAGTCGTCCGCGAGCGCCGGCAGTCGGGTGTGGGCGGCCGCCGCGTGCGCTTTCAACCGCGCGTTGTCCGCATACGACGACGCTGACTCATCGACCTCGGGCATCGGCGGGAAGTCGGTCAGTGCCAGCAACTCCATGTCCCGCAACGCCAGTAACGCGCGAAACTCGGCCATCTTGCCCGAATTGGTGGTCGCGATCACCAGGCGGAGCCGGTCAGGCATCGGCGACGCCGTCGGCGATAGCACGTTCCTGCGCCGCCTTCAGCTCCGCCATCGCCTGGGTGGCGAGCGCCACCATCCGATTCATCTGATCGGGGCCGAAGGGCTCCGACTCCGCCGTTCCCTGGATCTCGATGAAACGCCCGTCGCCGGTCATCACGATGTTCATGTCGACCTCGGCGCGGCTGTCCTCCTCATAGCAGAGGTCGAGCATCACCTCGCCGCCGACGACGCCGACGCTGATGGCGACGACCGCGTCACGCCGCGGATCCGCCGCCAACAAACCGCTCGCGCGCAGGCGCGCGACGGCCAGTGAGAGAGCGACGTAGGCCCCCGTGATCGACGCTGTCCGGGTGCCTCCGTCGGCTTCGATCACATCGCAGTCGAGCCAGATGGTACGCGGTCCCAATCGCTCGAGGTCGACGACCGCGCGCATGCTCCGGCCGACGAGGCGCTGGATCTCCTGCGTGCGGCCGCCGGCGCGGCGAGCGATTCGCGTCGATCCCGATCCCGGCAACATGCCGTATTCGGCGGTTACCCAACCTCGACCGGTGTCGCGCAGAAACGGCGGAACGGTTTCCTCCACGCTAGCCGTACAGATGACCCTGGTATTGCCGCACTCGATCAATGCCGAACCGCTGGCGTTGCGCGTGAAATTGGGTGTGATTCGCACCGGGCGGAGCTGCTCCACTGTTCTACCGTCGATTCTCGTCATCCGGGTGGAGATATCCCGATCGGTTGACGCGGTCCATCGCAGAGGGCTTGCGCGGGGTCCAGACCCGGCGGAACGCATGGCGCCGCGCAAGTTGCTCACTTGACGATCTAATGTCCTCTGACGGGTAAATCCTCTCTGGAGGTCGCCAATCGGGTGCGGATGGAGGATAAGGGAGCGTTGCGATCTGGCGTCACACGGACGCCCAACACGTCCCAACTGCAATCTCGTGTTGCGACGAAGGTCGTATGAAGTTATTTTTTTGGCGCTTCGTTGAGGAGGGCGGTTCGGTGGCTGTGACGATGGACAACTTCGTGATCAAGGGATCACACCCCGTGATGGAGAAGATTCTCCAGGTGGCGCAACGCGTTGCGGCGACCGATTCGACGGTGATGATCCAGGGCGAAAGCGGCACGGGTAAAGAGCTGATCGCCCGATATATCCATGCGCACAGCAGGCGATCCAATCAGCCCTTCATCGCTGTCAATTGCGGCGCCATCCCGCCGGATCTGCTCGAGTCGGAGATGTTCGGCCACGAGCGCGGCGCCTTCACCGGCGCGGTCGGATCGCGGATGGGGATGTTCCAGCTGGCGAGCGGCGGTACGATCTTCCTCGACGAGATCGGCGAGATGACGTCGCCACTGCAGGTCAAGCTGCTGCGGGTGTTGCAGGAACGGGAAATTCGCCCAGTAGGCTCGGACCGGACGGTCAAGGTGGACGTTCGGGTGGTGGCGGCCACCAATCGCGACCTGGCGATGGAGGTTGAGAAGGGGCGCTTTCGCGAGGACCTCTACTACCGGTTGCAGGTGATCCCGGTGCTGTTGCCTCCATTGCGCGAACGGCGTTCGGATATCCCCATTCTCGTCCAGCACTTTCTCGACAAATACAACGCCAAACACGAGGCCCGGCGCTGTACGATCGCCGACGACGCGATGGTCCACCTGTGGGAGTACGACTGGCCGGGCAATGTTCGCGAACTCGAGAATCTGGTCGAGCGCTTGGTGGTGCTCAGCGACGACGGATTTGTTCACGTCGATCACCTGCCGCCGAACATTCGGTCCTTTATTTCGGAGAAGAAGATCCCGCGCCCGTCGTTGACGGAAGAAGGGATCGATTTGAACAAGGCGGTGGAAGAGTTCGAGTACCGACTCATCGACGAGGCGTTGCGGCGCACCAAGGGCAACAAGCAAGCCGCCGCGCGATTGCTCGGCCTGAAGCGGACCACGTTGGTCGCCAAGCTGCGCCGCAAGGGAAGCGGCGCGAATCAAGGTGAAGGCTACCTCATCTAGTCGTTCGCCCGCACCCCCGAGAGCGCCGAGAGGACAAAGTCATGAGTGATATCAAGAGCGAGACGCCAGCCCGAATTCTGATCGTCGACGACGACGAAAACACGTTGGAGATCCTGCGCCGATGGTTGGCGAAAGAAGGCTACTCGACCGTCAGCGCCGGCGACGGCCAGCAGTGCCTGGATGCGCTGGCGAAGGACGCTTTCGACATCGTGTTGCTCGATGTCATGATGCCGAATCTCGATGGTCTACAGGTTTGTGAGCGGATGCGTGCGAGCGAGGATTGGCGTTCGATTCCGGTGATTCTGTTGACGGCAAAGGACGACATGGAGACGCGCACGCGGGGCATGTCGCTCGGCGTCAGTGAGTATCTGACCAAGCCGATCAACAAGCTGGAGCTGTTCGCCCGCATGCGCGCGCAGCTGCACACGCGCGAGGTCGGTCGCCGCATGGACCGCACCGCCGCGGCGATCGCCGAACTCCCGGAAGATTGACGGTCGCGGACCGGCGGCGTACCACTCGCCGATGCCAGCTCGACCCATCGCGGCGTCGGCGCCGGACCTGCTGAGCCGCATACGGATCGTTCTCGTCCAGCCGCAAGGCGCGGCCAATATCGGCGCGGCGGCCCGCGCGATGAAGAACATGGGGCTGCGCGACATGGCCCTGGTGGGTACGTCGCGGCGCCGGGTCGCGGCGGCGGCGATGACCGCCGTTCGCGCGGTCGACATCCTCGACGGCGCCCGTCGCGTCCGCTCGATCGCCGACGCGATCGCCGACTGCAACCTCGTCGTCGGCACCTCGGGGCAGGGCGGGGTCTACCGCGCCGAACCGGAGACGCCGGACGAGATCGCGCACGACCTGCTGGAGGTGGCGCGCGCGGGGAGGATCGCGATCCTGTTCGGCCCCGAGCATCACGGTCTCACCCGCGACGACCTCCGCTTCTGCCATCGCCTGATTTGCATCGACAGCGCCGCGGAATGCCCCTCGATCAACCTGGCCCAAGCGGTGCTGTTGGTTTGCTACGAATTGCGCCGGCACGCGTTCGACCGAATCCCGGTCGGAGTGGCGCACCCGCCGGCGCGGGCCGACGAGTTGCAGCGCCTCGAGCGCGAGATGAAGGGGGCGTTGCTCGAAGTCGGGTTTCTCAACCCGCAGAACCCGGATCGCATTCTCTCCGTCCTCCGCCGGATGCTCGGGCGCGCGGTCGTTCGTCCGTTCGAGGCTCAGGTGATGTTGTCCCTGGCGCGGCGCATGCGGTGGTCGGCGTCGGCGGCCGCGGCGGCGAAGGAAGCCGGACTCCGCGTCGAGCGAGCCGGCGAGCCGGCAGTCGACGAACCGGCGGCAAACGGCTAGTTCGAAGAGGTGGCCAAGGTCATCTTCATCGACGACGCCGCTCGGGCGCGCCGGCGCGCCAACGAGCGCGAGGTAACCGAGCGCTGCATCGAGATCGTCCAGCTGAACGTCGCGTTGGCTCTGCACCACTTCCAACACGGCCCCGAGAGCGAACGAGCCGTCCGCGCCCGCCAGATCCGACAGCTCGGCGAGGTGCTGGAGTACATGACGACTTGAGACGTCGTCCCTTTGCTCGGGCGCCCCACCCGTTGGCCAGACTGACCCGCGGCTGCCGGTCGCTACAGTTTGTCCCTCGAGGCCGCGCGCTGGAGGCGGTCGGCGATCGCGCGACCGATTCCTCGCAGCGGCGGTGCGATTGCGTAGATGTGGGCCACACCGGCGGCGTCCAGGTCGCGCATCGCGGCAAAAAGGTTCGCGGCGGATTCCTCGAGGTCGCCGGTCGGCGAGAGGATGACGACACGCTCGAATTCGGCGCTGTTACTGATTGGTCCGATCGATAGGAGGGCAGCGTGGTGGCGGTCGACGACGGGGACTACCGCGGCGGCGGTGATGACGGAAAGCGGCACGCGCGGCGCGTAGTGGCTGGGAAGGTGTCCGGGCGCCTGGATCGGGCCGTCGCGGTCGAGAACGACCAACGGTCCGACGATGTCTTCGATCACCTCCTGGGGAACGCCCCCTTGGCGAAGTAGGGTGGGCATGCCGCTGGAAAACGAGACAATCGTGGACTCCAGCCCGACGCGACACGGGCCGCCGTCGAGGATCAGCGGAACGAGGCCGCCGAGGTGCGACTCGACGTGCTCGGCGCACGTCGGGCTGACATAGCCAAACGGATTCGCGCTGGGCGCGGCGATGGGGCGACTGGCACGGCGGATCAGAGCCAGGGCGACAGGGTGGTCGGGGACACGCAATGCGACCGAAGGAAGCCCAGCGGTCACGATGTCGGGTATGACGTCGCGCTTCGGCAGCACGATCGTTACCGGCCCCGGCCACAGGGCATCCGCCAGTGCTCGGGCCAGCGGCGGAACGTCGGTCGCGAACTCCGCGATGGCAGCGGCGTCGGCTACGTGGACGATGAGGGGATCGAAGGAGGGGCGCTGTTTGATCGAGAAGATTCGCGCCACGGCGCGCGCGTTGGTGGCGTCGGCGCCGAGCCCGTAGACGGTCTCGGTGGGGAAGGCGACGCACTCACCGTCGCGCAGCAGCGCCGCGGCGGCCGCGATCGAGCTGTCGGAAGCGGGCGTCAGCATGCGCGCGGTGCCGCGGCTCGCATTCGACGGGTACCCTGGTACGTTCCATCTCGTGCGGAAGTGGGCATTCGTGGTGGTATCCGTGTTCGCATTGTCGGCGCTGGCGTGTCGCCGACACGCGGAGACAGATGGTACGCCTCTGTACGCGCCGTTCAATGTGAGGAAGCCGATCGCCACGTTGAACTGGCGCGTCGACGGCGAACACTACGAGGTCGCCGTGCGAAGTCTGATGGCAGGCCGCGTCGCGCTGCGGGTCGAGCGGATTGCGGTCGCCAACAGCGGGCCGCCCCTCGCGGGTGAAGGCTACGAATGCCTGCTGGCGGGTGGTGTGCGCGCGCGACTTCTGAGCGGGCCGTTGCCAGGAGGCGCTACGGGTCTCGAGGCGAATCTCGACATCGCCGTCATCGCGATCCCACTCGACCAACCCGGTCGGCTGATGTACCGCGAGTGGGCCTGGATCCGACGGCCGAACGAGGTGGCGGCGATCGACGCGGAACTCACCCGGCTCGATGCGCTGCCGGCGTGCGCTGCCGAAAGCGTCGCGCCGTAAGCGACGATCGAATCGCCCGTTCTACGCTTTGGGCGAGCGCAGGAGTCGGTAATAGCAGAAGATCGTCAGCGCGGTGACGCCGCCGCAGCTTACGACCATGAGCAGCCATCCCGCGACGGTCATCGCGGCGACAGGTCCGTGGCGGCCCAACGACGTCCCGCGCGGTGGGTGAGGTACGTGATGCCCATGGCGAGGGCGATGATGAACGCCACGGTATACGCCGCTTCGCGCTGTCGCAGCACCTGGGTCACATAGGTGGACGTGTTCTCGGCGACGAACAGGATGAAGATCACCAACAGGTACGTCGGCGAGACGTACTTGACCAGGAACGCGAAGCCGGGCGGCAGCGGCAGCAGCGCGCCGCGCTCGATCTCCGCGATTCCGGCCGTGGTGCCGAGGACCCACGCGAACACCAGCACGATGATCGTGGCGAGGATGAAGATGCCCACTTGCCCGACCCAGAAATCCATCGCGTCCAGGGCGACCAGATTGTGACTGAAATGCACGACCAGAGCGGTACCGCAGGTCGACACCGCCGCCAGGGCGGCGACGGCGCGTCCGCGTGAGAGGGAAAATCCTTCCTCCAGGAACGCCAGTACCGGCTGCAACATCGAGATCGATGACGTGACCGCGGCTAGGAACAACAGGAAGAACCACAGGAAGCCGAAAAATGAACCGGCCGGCATGTGTTCGAAGACCATCGGCAGTGTGTAGAAGCCGAGGCCGAACGTCGATCCGGCTACCTTCTCCACCGGAGCGGGGCCCAGGAAGATGAACGCCGCGGGAATGGTGATGAGCCCGCCGAGGCAGAGCTCGCAGAACTCGTTGGTCGAGGTCGAGGTCAGGCCGGAGAGCACGAGGTCGTCGTCGTGCGCGAGGTAGCTGCTGTAGCTGATGATGATGCCGAAGCCGATCGAGATGCTGAAGAAGACCTGCGCCGTGGCTTGCAGCCAGATATCGGGATCGGCCAGCATGCTCCAAAGGGTTTCTCCTTCGGGGATCTTGGGATTCCACATGAAGCCCAATCCGTTGAGCACGTTCTGCTCGGGTAGGTCTGGGTTTGGCGTTCCCAGGGTGAGCACGCGCACAAGTACGATCAGCGCGCACACGATCAACAGAGGCATGGCGACACGGCAGAAAGCCTCGATACCGCGGTTGAGGCCTCGGTAGATCAGCGTGAAGTTGATCGCGATCGACAGGGCCACGGCGATGAGGATTGGCGAGTCCATCGCGCCGGTGATGGCGCCGTTGCCGCGGGTACCGACCAGATTCTCGAAGAAGTCGGCGTACGCCTGCGCATCGGTGCCGAGTGCCATCTGTCCGGTGGCATAGGACCACGCGTAGGCCATGCACCACGCCTCGATGTAGACGTAGTACATGTACACGACCAGCGGCACGAGCACGGCGAGAACGCCGAGAAAGTGTCCGCCCGACCAACCGGTGGCGACGCGGAAGATCCCCGGTGCGCTGTTGAACCCGTGACGGCCGCCGAGTCTGCCGATCGACCACTCGGCCCAGCAGATCGGCACCGCGATCAGCACGATCGCCACGAAGTAGGGGATCAGGAACACACCGCCGCCGTATTTCGCGGCGAGCCCCGGGAACCGCAGGAAGTTCCCCAAGCCGACGGCGGACCCCGCCACTGCGAGTACGACGCCCAGGCGCGACGTCCAGCGCTGTGGCGACGCAACTTCAGCTGGCATCGACCGGACACCTGGCGAACAGCGTGTCGCCGCGCCATTCGAGCGGAATGCGATGGAGGGACTTTCCGGCCGGCGGTCCGTCGACACAGAGACCCGTATCGGGCTCGAACAGCGCGCCGTGCGTGGCGCACTGAATGAAGCACTTGTCCGCCGTCAGGAACTGGTTGTCGACCCAGTCCATGGTCATAGGGACGTGCCGGCACTGGTTGACGAACGCGTGATACTCGCCGCGCAGATGGACGACGAACCCCTCGACCTCCCGGCCGGCGCAGTGCAGGGAGAACTTCGCGGTCGCCCCGTCCTTCAAGTCGCCGCGTCGCAGCACCGCGGTGGTCTCCGCCGTCATATCGGTCCTCGTCTTAGCCGTTGCCCATCGCGAAGCCAATCGCTCGTCCCGCCGCATTTGCGCCGCACCGCGAAGTCTGGCTCAATACCCGCTTTCGACAATATTTCCTGGAGGTTCGTACGAACATGATTCGAGCATTGGCTATTGTCATGACGACCGTGACGCTCGCCTGGAGCAGCGCGGCAGCAGGGGGGAATCCCGTGGTAACGATGAAGACTTCGAAGGGTGAGTTGAAGATCGAGCTTTACGCCGACAAGGCGCCGGTGTCGGTGGCGAACTTCCTCGCGTACGTGAAGGACGGCCACTACAACGGCACCGTGTTTCACCGCGTCATCCCCGGCTTCATGATCCAGGGCGGCGGCTACGGCCCGGACTTCGGCGAGAAGAAGACCAAGGCTCCGATCAAGAACGAGGCGACCAACGGGCTGAAAAATGCGCGCGGCACATTGGCGATGGCGCGAACTTCCGATCCCAACAGTGCGACGGCCCAGTTTTTCATCAACGCTGTCGACAACGCGTTTCTCGACCACAAGGACACCGGCAGTGGTTACGGCTACGCGGTGTTCGGCGTGGTGTCCGACGGCATGACGGTCGTCGACGAGATCCTGAAGGTTCCGACCGGCAATAAGGGAGGCCACCAGAACGTTCCGACCGAGCCGGTTGTGATCGAGAGCGTCACCATCGTCGAGTGACCACCCGGGCCGGCGTCATCTTCGATTTCGACGGCGTCATCGTCGACTCGGAGGAACTCCAGTACCTCTCCTACGGCGAGGTGCTCGCTCGCTACGGTGCGGGCGTGACGCGGGAGGAATACGAGCGCGAATGGATCGCGGCCGGCCTCGGGCCGGAGTACGCGGTACGTCGATTCTCACTCCCGATCACGCCCGACGAGCTGCGCCGTATCAAGGAGCCGATCTACCACGAGATGCTGCGCACGAAAGCGCGGTTGATTCCCGGCGCCGCCGAGGCGATCGAGCGGTTGGCGCGGGACGTGCCTCTGGCGGTGGCTTCCAACTCGACGGCCGCCGATATCGCCCTGGTACTCGACCCGTTCGACCTGCGCCGCCATTTCGAGGCCGTCGTCACGCGTGAGGACTACACAGGCCGCAAGCCGGCACCGGACGCGTTTCTCACCGCCGCCGAACGCTTGGGTCTGGCACCCGGCCTTTGTGTCGTCATCGAAGACGCAACCAAAGGGGTCGTCGCGGCGGAGCGTGCGGGCTGTCCGTGCATCGCGATTCCCAATGATTTCACGCGCCGCAACGATTTCACCGGTGCGTCGATGGTGTTGGAATGCTTCGCGGACGTCACGACGGAGCTGATCATGACTCTGGTGCGGAGTCGGGTCCACCGACAGCCGACGGCGGGGGAGGGCAGGACGTGAGCCACAGTGCGGAAATGATCGTACGATTTTTGACGACGGGCTTCTTCGCCATCGTTTTCCTGCAATCGGCGCTCGACAAGATTCTCGACCGCGACGGAAACCTCGGCTACTTCGGCGATCACTTCAAATCGAGCCCGCTGCCGGCCGAGATGATCCCACTGCTGTTGACGGCGATCACCGTACTCGAGGGGCTGGCAGGCGTACTGTGCGGCTTGGGGATCGTGTCGGGCAGCTGGACGCGGCCGGGCTTCGGGATCGCCGCGGCGGGCATCGCCCTGTCCGGTTTCTCGCTGCTCGGCTTGTTGCTCGGACAGCGCCTGGCCAAGGACTACGCCGGCGCCGCCGTCATCGCACCGTATTTCGCGGTCGCGTTGATTGGACTGAGCGCGTTCTGATCGCCACCCACCCGCGGCACCGCCGAGCGAAACAGGGCGGTCAGACTTCCCAGGTGTCTCCCTGGTTGAAGAGCACGTCGAGGTCGGGGGTCTTCAACTGGTCCTTTGCCGCCTGAACCTGTGCCTCCATCGCTCCGTCGTAGGTCGGTCGGTCGACGGCGCGGAAGACACCGACGGGAGCCGGGAAGCTAGGCGGTTGCAGAGTGCTGAGGAGAAACGCGAGTGCCTCGTCCTGCTCATCGTGGATCAGTAGATCGGACTCGGTGAAACCGTCGGCGAGTTGAACCACTTCGAGCTTGTGTCCGGCCATGCGGATGCCCTTGTCGCGGTTCTTGCCGAACACCAGCGGCTGGCCGTGCTCGAGCACCAGTTGGCTGTCGGACTTGCGGTCCTTGTCGGTGATCATCGCGAACGCGCCGTCGTTGAAGATGTTGCAGTTCTGCAGGATCTCGACGAAGGACGTGCCGCGGTGCTCGGCCGCGCGGCGTATCACCGTCTGCAGGTGCTTGGCTTCGACGTCGACACTGCGCGCGACGAACGTCGCCTCGGCGCCGAGGGCGACCGTGATCGGATGCAGCGGGAAGTCGATCGAACCGAGGGGGGTGGACTTGGTCACCTTGCCGCGCTCGGAGGTCGGTGAGTACTGTCCCTTGGTGAGGCCGTAGATGCGGTTGTTGAACAGCAGGATGTTGATGTCGACGTTGCGGCGCAACGCGTGCAGCAGATGGTTGCCGCCGATGCTGAGCCCGTCGCCATCGCCGGTCACCACCCACACCGAAAGATCCGGGCGCGAGGCCTTGAGTCCGGTGGCGATCGCCGGCGCGCGCCCGTGGATGGTGTGGAAGCCGTACGTGTTCATGTAGTACGGAAAGCGGCTCGAACAGCCGATACCGGAGACAAATACCGTGTTCTCCCGCGATGCGCCCAACTCGGGCATCATGCGCTGCACCTGCGCGAGAATCGAGTAGTCGCCGCATCCCGGACACCAGCGGACGTCTTGGTCGCTGACGAAATCCTTGCGGCTGAGAGTTGCGGCGGCGCCTTGGTCGGACATCAGTGTTTCTCCAGGAGAGAGTTGGCCTTGCGAACGATTTCGCTCACTTTGAACGGCTGGCCCTGAATCTTGTTCAGGCCGATCGCATCGACGAGATACTCGGCGCGGATCAACCGGACCAGTTGTCCCATGTTGAGCTCGGGAACGACGACGTGCTTGAAGCGCCCGAGAATGTCGCGGAGATCCGGCGGCAGCGGATTGAGATAGCGCAGGTGCGCGTGCGAGACCTTCTTTCCCTCGGCCTGCAGTTGGCGTGCGGCCGATTCGATCGAACCGTACGTGCTGCCCCAGCCGAGTAGGAGGACGTCCCCCTCGAGCGGGCCGTTCAGTTCCGTCGGCGGGATCTCACGGACGATGCCGGCGATCTTGCGGCTGCGCACCCGGACCATCTGTTCGTGGTTCATCGGCGCGTAGCTGACGTTGCCGGTCAGATAGTCCTTCTCGAGACCGCCGATCCGATGCTCGAGTCCCGGCGTGCCCGGAATGGCCCACGGTCGCGACAGCGTCTCGGGGTCGCGCAGGTACGGGTAGTACCCCACCGGGTCGGTGCGGAACGAGAGTTCGATCGGCGGCAGATCGGCGGCGACCGGGATGCGCCAGGGTTCGGCACCGTTGGCCAGGTAACCGTCCGACAGCAGAAACACCGGCGTCATGTATCGAATCGCGATGCGCACCGCCTCGAACGCCATGGCGAAACAGTCGGCCGGGGTGGCGGGGGCAAGGATCGGGACGGGTGAGTCGCTGTTGCGGCCGTACATGCACAGCATGAGGTCGGCCTGCTCGGTCTTGGTCGGCAGCCCCGTGCTCGGTCCGCCGCGCTGGATGTCGGCGATGATCAGGGGCAGTTCGACACTGAGCGCCAGGTTGATCGTCTCGGCCTTGAGGCAGACGCCCGGGCCGCTGGTCGTCGTGACGCCGATCGCGCCGCCGAACGCCGCGCCGAGGGCGGCGCCGATGCCGGCGATCTCGTCTTCCGCTTGGAACGTGTAGACGTTGTATCCCTTGTACGACGCCAGGTCGTGCAGAATGTCGCTGGCCGGTGTGATCGGGTAGCTGCCGAGGAACAGCGGTCGCCCGGCCTTCTGCGCGGCGGCGATCAGGCCCAGCGACGCCGCGGCGTTGCCGGTGATGTTGCGATACTTGCCCGGCGCGATCACCGCCGCCTTGACCTTGTAGGCAGTGCGGAAGACCTCGGCCGTTTCGCCGTAATGGTAACCGGCCTTGATGACGCGCCGGTTGGCCTCGGCGATGTCGGGGCTCTTCTTACCGAACTTCGCCTCGATCCATCGCAGCGTCGGCTCGATGTCGCGCTGGAACAACCAGGAGGTCAGCCCCAACGCGAAGAAGTTGCGCGAGCGCATCATGGTGCGCGTCGGCAGGCCCATGTCGTTGAGAGCGTTGAGCGTAAGCTTCGTGATGCTCACTTCGAAGAGCTGGAAGCGGTCGAGGGAACCATCGGTGAGCGGATTGGAGGCGAACTCCGCCTTGTTGAGGTTCTGCTCCGTGAACTGTTCCTTGTCGACGATCAGAATGCCGTTCATGGGCAGATCGGCGACGTTCACCTTGAGCGCGGCCGGGTTCATCGCCACCAGCACGTCCGGCTGATCGCCCGGCGTGAAGATGTCGCGGCTGGAAAAGTGCAACTGAAACCCGCTGACGCCGGCGAGCGTTCCGGTGGGAGCGCGAATCTCGGCCGGGAAGTCGGGCAGCGTACTCAGGTCGTTGCCCGCGAGGGCTGTCTCGTTCGTGAAGTGCATTCCGGCCAGCTGCATGCCGTCACCGGAGTCACCCGCGAAGCGGATGACGACGTGGTCGCGTTCCTCGATCGTCTTTTGCGCGACCGTCTCTGCCTGCATGTTCGTCTCCTGACACAGAGGGCCGCTCGGTGGGCCCAGTCGTGGCGGTCAGATCCTCCCGTGCGCTGGGTCGGCTGTGGAACCGAATGCGCAATCGCCGCCGTGCGGAGGATTAAGCCACGGGATTATTGGGAATTCAACAAGGCTTATGGGGTGGCGCCGCGGGTCGTGCCCTCAGCCCGACGCCTTGGCGGCAGGCGACGCGGTCACCGTGACCGAATCGGGCCGAGCGTTGTCGGAGACGTCGACGACGACCTCGATCGACAACTCCGCTTCGATCTCGCGAAGGGCGTTCGGCTCGTACTCGGCGAGAAAGGCGGCAACCGCGGCGGGTACCGAAGCGACAACCTGTCGCGCATGCGGGACGGTTTGGCCGGCGTGGCGAATCTTCCGCAGGACTTCGTAGGCCGTGGTGGCCGTTCCTTTGACATGCCCCTTACCCATGCACGTCGGGCAGGGGTCGCACAGTCGCTGCGCCAGGCTCTCGCGATTGCGGTGGCGGGTCATCTCGACCAGTCCGAGTTCGGAGAAGCCGTGCACCTCCGCCCGGGTGCGCTGGTTGCGCAACGACTCGGTGAGCATGGCCAGCACGGCCTCGCGGTCGGCGGGTTGCTCCATGTCGATGAAATCGATGACGATGACTCCGCCGATGTTGCGCAGTCGGAGTTGGTCGGCGATCACCTGCGCCGCCTCCAGGTTGGTGTCGAGCGCGGTGGCACGCTGATCGCTCTTGCCTACGAAGCGACCGGTGTTGACGTCGATCGACGTCAGCGCCTCGGTCGCGTCGATGACCACGTAGCCGCCCGAACGCAGCCACACCCGGCGTTCGAGCGCCTTGGCAATCTGGGCTTCGATCCCGTAGCGCTCGAAGATCGGCTCGGGCAACTCGTAGAGGTCGACCCGAGGCCGCCAACGCGGCATCACGGCATCGACGAACTCACCGATCCGCTCGTACTGGTGCCTGCTGTCGACAACGATCTTGGCGACATCCATGACCCAGATGTCGCGCACGGTTCGCAAGATCAGGTCGAGGTCCTGGTGCAGCAACGCGGGAGCGTCGACGGTCTCGGCCTTGCGGCTGATTCCGTGCCACAGGTTGCGCAGCACGCGAAGGTCGGCCTGGATCTCCTTCTTCGGCACGCCGCGACAAGCGGTGCGGATGATGACGCCGCCGCGCAGCGTGGCGACCGACTCGACGGCGTGTTGGAGTCTCGCCCGCTCCTCCTCGTCGTCGATACGCCGCGACACGCCGATCTGGCGACTGCCCGGTAGATACACCAAGAGACGGCCGGGCAGCGACAGGTTCGAGGTGATGCGTGCGCCTTTGCTGGCGATCGGCTCTTTGCCGATCTGCACGATGACGTCTTGCCCCTTCTGCAATCGCTGCTCGATCGGGGGCAACGAGCTCGGTTCGACCGCGGAGGGAGGGGCGGCCGCCGCCGGCTCGATGTCGTCGTCGCCGGTGTCGGTATAGTCCGACGCGTCGACGGGGAAGAAATCCGCGCCCGCCAGGAAGGCGGCCTTCGGTAGGCCGATGTCGACGAAGGCCGCCTGCATTCCGGGCAGGACGCGCGTCACCCGACCCTTGTAGATGCTCCCCGCGATTCCGCGTTCGCGAGCGCGCTCGATCTGCACCTGGAGGATGCGCGCGTTCTCCATGGTGACCACCCGCACCTCCTGCGGAGTGGAATTGATGATGATCTGGCGAGCCACGGTGGACTTCTACACGGCGGCGATCGGGGCGTCCGGACGCGTGAACACCCGCAGCTTGCGCATCGGCAGCGCCCGCGCTTCGGTCGGATCGAGCGAAAAGAGGGCGGCGAGCACGTCCGTCGGCTTCACCGAACCGCGTTCGTTGAAGCGGACGTCGATCTCGAGGTGGGTCTCGCCGGATCGCTCGAGCCTCGTGATGAAGGGCAGGGCGTCGACTTCGCGGGGCCCGCGCTTGGTGTGGCGCCGCACCGGCAGGGTGGTGGCACCCGCGAACGTCGCCACGGCGGCGTCGATGGCGCTCGAGTCGACGTCCAGCCGGCGGAGATCGATGCGATAGCAGAATCCCGAGAGCGTCTGGTCGGGGCTGGGAGAGCGCAGCGACACCTCGGACGCCCCACGCACGAAGAGCCCCTCCGGCAACTCGGAGCCCAGGCGAACCGCCAGATCGCTCGGATCGCGGCGCTCGGCGAGGTCGATGTCGACAACCTCGCAGTCGCTCTCCGCCCCCACGGGCAGGCCGGGACTGAAGCGCATGCGCGGCTGCGGGTGGAACCCGCCGGAGAATGCCACCGGGATCTCGGCACGCCGAATGGCCCCGGCGAGGACCTCGATCATCTCGAGATGACTGATGAAGCGCGATCGACCGGTCTTGGAGTACTCGACGCGAACCCGCATCACCGGTGCGACACTCGGCGGCGGTGTCGATGACAACGCCTCCGACGACGCGGCCAGCCATTCCTCCGCGTTGCCTAGTCCCGCAGCGTCCGCCTTGGCGCGCGCTCCCCGCGGTGGGCCACCCTCGCGGTCGGACGGCGGCGCGGAGCTGTCCTCGGATGTACCGGCGTTGGCACCGGCGAATCCCTCCGTGTGGAGCTTGTGCCAACCGCGCGGCTCCCAGCCGCCCGGCACGCCCTCCGTGTCGACGATCCCGCTCGCCCAGTGATCGACCACGCTGCCGCGGTGTTCACTGCCTTTGGCGCCGCGCAGGTGGTACGTGATGTTGCGGATCTCCTTGAAGTCGCAGGCGCCGCAATAGGTGCAACGTGCGATGCTGCAGTCCGGCGTCAGCTTCCCTTCGACCGCGCGCGCCAGGTCCTGTTGCAAGAATTTCTTGGTTACTCCGCTGTCGATGTGATCCCAGGGCAGCGCTTCGTCCAGCGTTCGCCGTCGCAACTGGTCGGCGGCGACGACCCCGGTCTCGCGCATCGCCTGCTCCCACAGCTCGAAACGACTGTGCTCGGTCCACCCATCGAAACGGCAGCCGAGTTCGTAGGCGCGGCGAATCACCGCACCAATTTCGCGGCCACCGCGCGAGACCACGCCCTCGAGGTACGAGGTTCGCGCGTCGTGCCACTTGAAGCGCACCTTTCGCTTGGCCAACTCGTCGCGCAGCAAGCGCTGCCGTGCCTCGGTCTCCGCGATGTCGATCTGCGCGGCCCATTGAAACGGCGTGTGAGGCTTCGGGACGAAGGTGGAAATACTGGCCGTGACTTCGACGCCGCGTCCGCCCTCGCGAGCGACCCGCGCCGCCAACTCCGCGATGCCCCGCACGTCGTCCTCGTTCTCGCCCGGAAGCCCGATCATGAAATACAGCTTGAGTGCGCGCCATCCGAGGCTGAAGATCTGCCGCGCCGCCTCGACCAACTCGTCCTCGCCGTATTCCTTCTGGATGATGTCGCGCATCCGTTGCGTGCCCGCTTCCGGAGCCAAGGTGAATCCCGTCTTGCGGACGCGCTTGATCTGCTCCAGCAGTGACGGCGCCAGGGCATCGACGCGTGTCGACGGCAGCGACACGGCGACGCGGTCCGGCGCGTAGCGGTTCATCAGCTCCGTGATCACAGGGTTGACGCAGCTGTAGTCGCCCGTGCTCAAGCTGAGCAGGGAGAGTTCCTGCGTGCCTGTGGCGGCGACGGCGGCGCGGGCGTTCTCGAGAACGCGCTGCGGGTCGCGCTCGCGCAGCGGTCGGTAGATGTAGCCCGCCTGACAAAAGCGGCAGCCCTTCACGCAGCCCCGCATGACCTCCAGGCTGGGCCGACCATGGACGACTTTCAGGTTCGGCACGACGAACGTCTCGGCGATGGGAACAGAGTCGAGGTCCTTCAAGATCCGCTTGCCGACTTCGGCGGGTTGGTCGGGCTCGACCGGGTCGACCGAGACGAGGCGGCCATCCGCTCCGTGCCGCGGCCGGTAGAACGCCGGCACGTAGATGCCCTTGATGTCGGCCATGGCGCGCAGGAGTTCGAGTCGTGTCATTTCACGGCGTCGCGCGGCCAGGTCACAGATGTCGTGGATGGCCTCTTCACCGTCGCCGATGAGAACGGCGTCGAGGAAGTCGGCGATCGGCTCCGGGTTGAACGCGCACGGGCCACCCGCGATCACCAGCGGGTGCTCGGCGCGGCGGTCGGCTGCCAGCAGGGGTATCCGGCCGAGGTCCAGCATCGCCAGGAGGTTTGTGTAGGTCAGCTCGTACTGGAGGCTGAACCCGACGACGTCGAATTCGTGCAGCGGGGTGAACGTCTCGAGCGACACCAGCGGCAGGCCGCGCTTGCGCAGCAGTGCCTCCATGTCGAACCACGGCGCGTAGACCCGCTCCGCATACACGTCGGTCCGGCGGTTCAGCAAATCATAGAGAATCTGCAAACCCGGATGAGACTGCGCGATCTCGTACACTTCGGGGAACGCCAGCGCGAAGCGCACGTCGACGCTCCCCGGGTCCTTGCGCACGGCACCCTTCTCGTTGCCCAGGTAACGCCCAGGCTTCTCGACGAGCGCGAGGAGGCCTTCAAATTCAGATTCTATCGGCTGCATCAAGGAAGACTCCTCCAAGCGGACTCGAAATCGTAGGCGGTGCGCGATGATGCCGCAAGCCGACATCGGTAGGCACCGCTGAGATCACGTCGTCAGCGCTCTCCTGTCTGCTCTCAGCTCCGCGTCGCCTCCGCAATCCCCCGTGAGCGAAGCGACGGCCGTATTCGACGGGTTTCGTCCGTGTTTGTGGCCATCGCCCTCCGTCGGCGTTGGGGTGGGCTTGGCCTTCGCATCCGTGGCTCTCCCTGAACGAGGGGCCCGGGCTCGCCTGGCCGACCCAACGCAGCCCGTTGAGAGACCAGGCCGGGCTGTTAAGCCAGCCGCGCCAAAAGAGCCTTGGCCTCGACCAGGTCGGGCGCCGGCGCCGCGCCGCTGAACCCATTGGAGATCGGCGCGAGCAGCTCGCGCGCATCGGCGCGACGGCCGGACGTGGACCACAAGCGGGCGAGACTGGTGGCCGCGCGCAGCTCCCACCAGCGCGCCCCGTGTTGCCTTGCGAGATCGAGGGCACGGTCGAAGCATCGAAGGGCCACATCGGGCTCGTCGCGCAGGCGGTGCACCTCGCCGCGCAGCCGGTGCAGTTCGGGGGCGTACCGCGATTCCCCCGTCTCGTCGACCAGGATCAAGGCCTCGGAGAGGACGGCTTCGGCGGGGGCGATGTCCGCCGCTTCGATATGAGCCCTCGCCAGGGCGCCGAGAATCGACGGCAGCGCGATGCTCTGGCCGCTGCGGCGGTATTCGTCGATGCCTTCGCGCATCATGGTGACACCGTCTTCGCAACGACCGTTGTCGGCGAGAACGCGGCCGAGCCCCACCCGGCCGACGGCGCGGATCGCCGGCATGTTGTGCTCGGTCCCCTCCGCCGTAGCCAGTTCGGCCGCGCGTTCCAGCGCCGGCATGTCGCGCAGCAGCAGGTAGAGGAAGCAGGCTACCTGGGCGGTCGAGCCGCGGTCGAAGGGGCGTCCGACGGCGTTGGCGCGCGCCATCGCTTGGTCGGACATCGCGCGCGCCTGCTCAGCATGCCCCTGATGTGCGAGCGTCAGCGCCAGGTAATCGAACAGCACGACATGGAGATCGTGGCTCAGCGCCGGCAGCGGGACCGAACCAAGAGCGAGTGCCTGCTCGAGGTGCTCTCGCGTTTCGGCCAAGGTGCCGGCGTGGTACCGCTCGATCCCGATGACGAGGTGGCCGCCGAACTCGAGCAGCGGCAGGCGGATGGTCGCCATTAAACGCTCGATGGCCGCGGTCGTCTCGCGCGCTTCGGACAAGCGAGCGAGCGTGACGTAGTTCGCCGTCAAGGCGATCAGCGACTGGAACAGCTGCACGCCGTCGTCGTTCTCCTCGCTCAGCCGCCGGGCGCGGAGGAACGCGCGCTCGATCTCCGGTTCGGCGTAACCGCACAGCGCCGGCAGAGCGCCACCTAGAGCGATGCAGACAGCGGCTTTGCGTCCCATTCGTTGCGGGGTATCGGGCATCGCGTCCAGGAGAGCCAGCGCGTGGCGTAGCGCCGAAGCCGCCTCGTGCGCGGCAGCGCGCTGAACGGCGCGCGCGGCGCTCTGTTCGAGGTAGGGAACGGCCCGATCGACGTCGCCGCTGCGCTCGAAGTGAAACGCCAGCTCGAAACCGATCTCCGCGGCGCGAATTCCGTACGCAGCCTCCAGCCGTGCGGCGATGCGGCCGTGCGTTTGGCGGCCCCGAGCCGGCGGCACGGATTCGCAAAGCACGCTGCGGTAGAGTGAGTGGCCGAACTCGTAAGCCGCGGCGACGGTGCCGTCGGGCCACTCCGAGCATCCGGCGGCGCGAACGAAGTGATCGCTGTCCGCCAAACGCGATAGGTGCCGTTCGACCTCGACGACGTCGCAGTCGAGCGCCGCCGCCACCAGCGCGGCAGAAAACGATCGGCCGGCGAGGCTTCCCGCTTCGAGCATCTCGCGCTCCGCGGTCGCGACCCGATCGAGCTGCGCCGCGATCATCTGCCGTAAGCCGAGCGGCACGGCGGTACCCACGCTGGCGACGGCGGAGTCCGCGAGCCAACCCTCGTCGCTTCTCAGGATGGCGCCGGTGGCGACCAGATACTCGGCGAGATTGACTATGAAGAGCGGATTGCCGTCGGTGCGCTCGTATAGGGCACGTACCAGGTGTGCCGCGTCGCCGAGGCCGGGCCAGCGAGCGCCGACGAATTCGGCGACGTCCATCTCGCGGAGGGGCAGCAACCACAGATCGCGGCACAGTCCGCGCTCGCGCAGCTGCTGGTTCAGTCGCCGCAACGGGTGATCGCGCACCACCAGGTCGACCGGTCGATAGGTGGCGAGCACGAGCAGGCGCGCCGGCTCGTGGCGCTGGGCGAGGATCGAGAGGAGGTCCACGGTGGCGTGGTCGCTCCAGTGCAGGTCCTCGAGGACGAGCACCAGCGGATCGCTCAAGGCCTCGACGAACGACGCCAGCTCGCGCGGCATGCGCGCGCCCGAGCCTCCATCGGCGCGCCGTTCGAGAGCGGCGACGTCCTCGCCGTCGAGGAGACCCGGCAGCTGTAGGAGCCACGTCGGAGCGTGCCGGCGCAGCAGCGACCGGAGTGGCTCGTTGGCGGCGCCGGCGCACAACCTGCCCAGCGCGTCGAGGATGGGCAGGTACGGCTCGCCGGCGCCGTGCTGTTCGACGCACTGGCCGCGCGCCACCAGCAGGGGACGTGTGCGGGTGACCCCCGAACCGTCCTCGGCCGCAACGACCGCCCCTTGCCCGAGGCGCTCGAGAAAACACTCCACCAGCGCCGTTTTGCCGAGGCCCGCCTCTCCGGCGATGAAGCCGATCTGCCGGCGGCCGGCGAGAGCGGCGCGGAGCCAGCCCTCGATCTCGGCGAGCGGCTCTTCACGACCGAGGAGACGCAACGGCTCTCGTTCGCTTTCGGCTTGCCGTTCCACGTGGCTCGGCGGCGACGGCGCCTGCCGGGTGTCGACTCGGGCGATGAAGCGATAGCCGTGCCGGTGTGCCGTTTCGATCGCCCGCGGCTGCCGCGGGTCGTCGTCGAGGGCGCGGCGCAACTCTTTGATACAGCTGGTGAGTACGGATTCGCTGACGGCGGTGTCGGGCCAGATGGCGTCGAGCAGCTCGGCCTTGGTGACCAGGCGTCCAGCTCGGCTCACCAGGTGGGTCAGAACCGCCAGGGTCTTCGGCCGCAACGGGACGACGTCGGCGCCACGCCGTAGCTGAGCGTCGCCGGCGTCCAGCGAGAAACCCAGAAATCTCAAGACATCGTCTGCGGATCGGTTCGGGACCATGTTTCGGCGGTGCCTTCTATCCCATCTCGCGGCGTCTTTGCACGCTCGATGGCATTTCGGCGGCCCGGCAATTTACACGGAAATTACAGGATTCCATCAGGACTCTGGACGGCGTTGCCGGTAGGTCGTCGAGCATGACACGAGAATCCAACGCCGCCCGCGGCGCCGACTTCGCCCAGCCGCGGGCCGCGCGGCGCCCCCATCTGGCACGGGCGATCGCCGTCGCCGCGCTGGCCGCTATCGTCGGCTGCGGCGACGGCAGCGACGAAGCGGACGGTCTGCTCGGCGCCGAGCCGGCGCCCGTGCCGCCGTGCAGCCAGGCCCCGAACCACAATGGCCCGAGTTCGCCGAACCAACCCGGTTCGGTACTCGTCTACCGCGGCAGCCCGAGCTACGGTGTGCTCGCGACGGGCACCTGCGCCGACACCCAGCTGTTGATGGATATCGGCGACTGCGTCTATCCGGCGCCCGGGTGCAAGCCAGTGCCGATTTCGCCCACTTGGTTCCAGACGTACGCTTTCCCGGCGCCTCCGCCGAACACCAAGATCCGGGTCTTCAGCGAGACCGGCTTCCGCGGCAACCGCACCGACTACACCCCCGTGCCGTGGACGGAGTTCGACTACAACGGACAGGGATATCCGCCGATGCGATCGCTATTGGTGCTCGTCGGCACACCGAGTAGCAACATCACCACCCTCGTATCGACACGCACTTGCAACCGCTGCGACCTGCAAGGCGCCAACCTTTCCGGGCTCGATTTGCACGGCGTCTCCCTGCAGGACGCCAACCTGTCGCACGCCGACCTCACCAACGCCAACCTGAGCGGCGCCAACGCCTCGCGCGCGGTGTTTGCCAGCGCCACCCTCATTGGCACCAACCTGACCGGCGCGACACTGACGCAGGCGTACTTCCATAGCGATGGCGCCATCCCGGGCGGCGGTGGAACACAGTATCCGGCCGCCAATCTTTCGTCCGCCAACCTGACCAACGCGCGCCTCGACAACGCCGTGCTGACCGGCGTCGTCGCCGACTCCGCCGTCTTCGCCGGCGCCGTCGTTTCGCATGCCGACTTCAGCCACGCCGACCTGGCGCGCGCGGATCTCGAGTCCATCAGCGCCAGTGCCAGCCTGCCGGCGATCTTCAACGGCGCGATCATGACCTACGCATCTCTGAAGAACGCCCAGCTGTCGGGTTCGTTCTTCCGCGGCGCCGTCATGAGCCCGTCCAACCTCGGCGGCGCCGACCTCTCCGGAGCGTGGATGGAGGCCGACGCCGACGGCGTCTTCGGCCGTGTCACGCTGGCCAACTCCTTCATGCTCAATACAAAGCTCAACGGCGCGCACCTCACGGACGCGGTTCTCGACGGCGTCTCCTGGTACAACGTCAACGCCGCCTCGCCGATCGCTTCGGGCGCCGACGCGCTACTCACCGGCGCCAGCTTCAACCTGGCGGACCTGCCGGGACTCGACCTCAGCCGCGCCTATCTGCAGGGCGCGACCTTCACCAATGCCCAGCTCATCGGCGCCAACCTCACAGGCGCGCAGATGCAGCGCGACGGGTCGGTGGCCAGCAATCTCTCGACCGCGAACCTGGCCGGCACCAACCTGACGAGCACCAATCTGTCGTACGCCAATCTGCAGAACGCCAAGGTCGACCCGCAGCCGGCCAGCGAGATCTACATCGAGGTGCTGAAGGATCCGGATCGCTTCCAAAAGCCCGTCGAGTACCAGTTCTTCGCCGTCAATCGCCCCGCCACCGTGCTGGGCAGCGGCGGTACCGTGTCGGTGGTCACCTCCAACGCCACCTGCCCGAGCGGCGCAGCCGGCGCGTGCGGCGCCATCACCAGCCCGAGCTGGGTGGCGCAGAATCCTCCCAAGGAACCGTCCGACTGCATGCCGACCGGCTACGACTCCGAAGGCAATGTCATCTCCATTACCTGTTCCTCGTCGCGTCATCCGACCGGCGGATGAGCGCGCGCTCCCGCATCGACAGTCACGAGCCCACTATGATCGATCACTCCAATCAGGACGCCACGCAGGGAAGGCTGGCCCCGGAGGGCACCTTCGTCATCCAACTGCGATCCGGCACCGACATCGAGCGGCGCCGCCTCCACGGGCGCATCGAGCATGTGGTCAGCGGTGAGAGCGAGCCATTCTCCTCGCTGGAGGAAGCGGTCGCGTTCATGGCCCGCCACCTACCGCCCATGCCCATGCCCACGGCCGCGCCCACACAAACCGGAACAGGAAAGGATACGCCATGAAGATCACACGACGGCAGTTCAACCGAAGCGCCCTCGGCCTCGGGTTGTCCCTGGCCGGAGCGCGCCTGCTCTCCGGATGCGGCGGCGACGACGACGACAATCGCGATGGCGTGAGCTTTGGCGAGCGCAAGACCTTCCATTTCGATTTGTCGAACACCGACGCGAACGCCACCCATGTCCTGCACTGCGCCAACGCGCGCTACCCTCTACGCGCGCACACGCTCGAGAGCCGGGAGCAAGCCCGCCAGGGACGACCCGGTCTGCGCAACGTCCCCGACCAGTTCCTCACCCACTACGCCGACGACGTCGAGGTGAGTACGACGCGGGCGCATCGGATGCAGGTGCGGACGACCGATCCGATGCGCGGCGCCGGCCTGGCGCTGGTCGCCATCTACATCCCGACCGAGGCGCGCATCCGCCAGCGCCGCCAGCGCGGCGTCGCGACGCCTCTCGGCTCCGGGTCGGTGAGCTGCTCCCTGCAGGACCAGGTCGAGGACGACTACGTCAATGGCCGCAGCGCCGCGAAGTCGATCATCACGCACCACCCCGATCTCATCAACGTCGATCCCGACGTCGCCGCGGCGATCGAAACACACATGGACAGCGACCAGGCCGCCGCTGTCGACAATCTGACAATCTCGATCTGCAACCAGGGCCCGGCCTACGAACACGACCCGAACTACCTCGACGGATGGTGCGTCCTCGTGCCGATGACCAACGACGACGGCAGTCCGTTGCTCGACGACCAGGGCGAGCAGGTCTACGACTACGCCTTCAGCGACCAGACCAGCGTCGACATGAAGCCAGCCATCGACGCCCTTCTCGGGTCGGTGAAGAACGACGCCAGCCTCAACGGCGAGCAGTACCAGGTGATCTACCACGGCGATCCGGTCGACGAGGAAGCGCTGCCGGACGCGACGGCGACCCAGCTCAACGGCGACGCGCAGTTGGCGCTCGCCACCCCCAGCGGTCTGCTGGGAAATGGCGCCGGTGTGACCTTCAGCACGACGGGCTACCACCACAACGTGCTGTTCTATGGCGCCAGCTATTCCGTCAGCGACCGCCGCTTCAGCATCAAGATCCTGAACCTGAACTTCATCTGGTACGGCCTCTACCTCGAATACCTCGACGCCGACGGCAATCCGGTCTCCAATCCGACGCGCAGCAGCTTTCTCAACGACCTGTTGGCGACCGGCCTCGACTGCGAGACTGACACGCTCAAGTTCTGGGACGTGATCTCGGCGCCGGCGACGTTCTTCGGCGTACCCGCGCCGTTCCCCTACGAGATCAGCGTCCAGCTTCCGGACGGTGCGTCGCAATGCCGGCTGAGCCTCATCGGCCCCGGCGCCAACGGCTCGGTCGAACACGGCCTGTCGCTGCTCCCGGGCATTGCTCTCACCGCCGTCTTGAACTTCGCCGTGCCGATGTACTTCGTGTACACCGCCACCGGCGAGGTCGAAACCAAAACCCTGAACGACCTGTTCAAGCAGCCCGGCATCATCCTGAAGACGCTGCTGGCGTTCTCGCAGCTCATCGCCGCCGACACCGGCAGCAACACAAACGAACTCGGCGTCGAGGGCTCGGTGGTCAGCCTCCTGACCGCGCTGCTGCAGGACGTCGCGTTCAATTTCAACTTCGCAACCACGATCCCGGAGTTGTGGGAGTGGATCTCCGGTCAGGAAGCGGAGGCGGAAGCGATCGAGTCGACGCCCTTCGTCGGCTGGGTCATGCGCATCATCGCCATCCTCGGGACCACGGGCGACATCCAGGCCAGTTTGGCGGAGATCTGCACCAACCCGATGACGATCAGCAACACGGTATCGTTCACCGCCCCGGTGACGGTGGTCGTCAGCCACGACCCCGAAGACTTCGAGTTCCCACTCATCGCCACCCACTACATGGTCCAGATCACCGCCGGGGCGAAGGCGATGGAGCCGCCGCTGATCGTGCCGATCAGTGATGAGGAGCGCTCGAACGACACCCTGACGGCGGTCGTCGAGAACGTCCCGACCACCGGCGCGCCCGCCACCGTGTCCGTGATCTTCCTCGCGGAGAATGGCTACCCGATCGCCCACAGCGCCGCGGTGGACGACAACGGCGTGCCGATCCTGGACGACAACGGCAACCGCGTTCCGGGCGACATCACATTCCTCAACAAGCTCTCGGCGAACGGCGATATCATCGTCCAGGTGCCGATCGTCGAGAACCCGGTGCCGATCGACGCCCAGACGGTATACACGCACCACCACAAGCTGGAGTACGCGAGCGGGAAGTATCACTGGAACTACACGACGTCGCCGCCGGCGCTCGAGCCGCCGGCCTGTGGCGGCACCGGCCTCTGCGATCTCGGCAACGTCACGGTGTGGGTGCCCGGCGGCATGATCGGCTACTCCTGGTTGGCGAGCTCGCCGTCGATCCGCGACTGCGTCACCGGCGCGGCCGGCCAGCTACACAACTTCCAGAACCTCAGCCTCAAGAACGACCCGAACGTCGGCCACAAGTCACCCGGCTGCGGTTTCCCCGGCGCGACGCCGATCACCTACGACCAGCGCGTGCCGGTCGGCGACGAGGGCTGGCACTTCTACCTCGACGCGGTGCGCATCAGCGACCTGGACCCCGAGTACCACCTTCGGCGCGTGGTGCTCGACAACTCGACACCGATCGTTCCCACCACCGCGGAGAGCTGGGGGAGATTCCGCATCCCCATGGACCGCATCGCCGTCTACTCGAAGGGAATGCAGCCCAAGGTGGTCGGCATCTCGACGCGATTTCACAAACTCGCCGTGCTCGAGATTCCCGCCGAGCCGTACATCGGCGACGACTTTGCCAACAACGCCAAGGTGATGTCCGCGCAAGGCGAGAACAACGACGGCTTCATTCTCGACCCGCTCGCCCTCACCATTGCCGACAACGGGGCGATCCTGATTCTGCAAGGAGGCGTCTTCAAACGCATCAAAGCCTTCGACTTCGACGGCAAGCCCTGGAAGTTCTTCTTCGGCGAGACGGCCAGTGGATTGCCACTCGTGCAGGACACTGACGAAGTGACCTGGCTCGACATCAGCATCGATCCGACCAACCTGCTCTACGTGCTCTCGCATACCGGTGCCGGCACGCAGCGCTCGGACTACCGCCTCGACGTCTACGACGCCGGTACCGGCGAGCACATCGTGCGCAACACCGGCATCGCCGTCGGCCGCATCGTCGTCGACAAATTTCGCGGCCTGTACTCGCTCAACTACGAGACCGTCAAAGGCAGCCCCATCGTCGAGCCTTCGGTCAGCGTCTGGGCACCGTCGCCGCCGGAGTCGTGAGACTCCGGCAGATGGTTCACGATGTGGCTGGGCGAGGGATCGGTTCGAGGAGACTGCCCTGTCGAGTTCGTCGATCGTGCGATGGGATCGTTCGCGCGATCCTTGAATCGGCCCAACTCGGTGGGTATGGTCGTCCGCGACGTGGAACCTTTCTTGACCAGTGTCGGTGGGCGCGGGGTGCGGGCGGTGAACGTTCGATCGCCCGAGAGCCCACGGGGGTGACATCCGATGAGCGCCGTGCCGGGAGTGATCAACTCCAAAGTATTGGTGCTCAACCGTAATTATCTGCCCGTCCACGTCACCTCGGTGCGCCGGGCATTCTCGCTGCTCTACCAGGGCATCGCCAAGGCGGTCGACGACGAGTATCGGACGTTCGATTTCCAGTCGTGGAGTGAACTCTCCATCGCCGTCCGCGACGAGTCGATCGGAATCGTCGGCGGGGCCGTCCGGGTGCCGCGCGTGATTCTCTTGCTGACCTATGATCGCGTGCCGCGACGGCAGGTTCGCTTCAACCGGTTCAACGTCTACGCGCGCGACCGCAACACCTGCCAATATTGCGGCGTCCGCCTCGGTCGCCCCGAGCTGACTCTCGACCACGTGATCCCGCGGTCCCAGGGCGGGCGGTCGACGTGGGAGAACATCGTCTGCTCCTGCCAGCCGTGCAATCGGCACAAGGGGGGGCGGACGCCGAAGCAGGCGGCGATGACCTTGCTCCACCCGCCGCGCCGCCCGGATTGGACTCCTTTCGTCCTCGACGCATTCTCGCTGCGCGGTCACCGGGAGTGGCTGCCGTTCCTTTCGACCGTCGACGCGGCTTACTGGAACAACGAACTCGAACCCTGACGGGGGCCGGCCAAGCCCCGAAGTTCAAGTCGTTTCGAGAGCCCGACGGCTCCGACCCCAAGCGTGAAGCTCAACCAGATTCGAGATCTCGGGCGGGCCCGCGCCAAAGGAAATTCGCTCGGCACGTTGACACGCTGTCGCGCCCTGTGGTTTAGGGTACCGCATATGGTGGTAGCAGCGGGTCGGATACACATGATGTGGTGGGTGAGGGTATGCGGCTCAAACAATTAGAGCTGGTCGGTTTCAAGTCGTTCCCGACGCGGACTCTGCTGGAGTTCCCGCCGGGGATCACCGGGGTGGTCGGACCCAATGGCTGCGGCAAGTCGAACATTGTCGACGCGATCCGCTGGGTCCTGGGCGAGCAGAGTGCCAAACACCTGCGCGGCGACAACATGGAAGCCGTCGTCTTCAACGGCAACGAGCGCCAGGCACCCCTCGGCATGGCGGAGGTCTCGCTCACGTTCGAGAACATCGCGCCGCCGCGAGTGGTGAGCGACCTCGATCGCGAGTTGTCGGATCTGCCGGCGCAGTTTCGCGACCTCTCCGAGGTCATGATCACCCGCCGGTACTTCCGCTCGGGGGAGTCCGAGTATTTCATCAACAAGGTCGGTTGCCGCCTCAAGGACATCACCGAGCTGTTCCTCGGCACCGGCGTCGGATCGAAAGCCTACGCGATCATCGAGCAGGGCCGCGTCAGCGAGATGATCAACGCCAAACCCGAGGAACGCCGGCTCTTCATCGAGGAGGCCGCCGGCACCACCCTGTACCGGAGCCGCAAGCTCGCCGCCGAGCGTAAAATGGAGCGCACGCGGGAGAACCTGTCGCGGGTAACCGACATCCTCGCCGAGATCGATCGGCAGCGGCGGTCCATCGAACGCCAGGCGAAGAAGGCCGAGACCCACCGCATCCTGAGCGGTGAGCTGCGCGAGTTGGAACTGCGCGTGGTGGCGCGGCAGGTCGGCGGACTGACCGAGAAGCTCGCGGCGCTGGCCGAGAGGCGGGACGGGTTGTGGCTGCGCGAGACCGAGACCGCGGGATTGGTTCAGTCGGGCGAGGCGGATCGATCCGTGGCCGAAGCGGCGCGCGCCGATGCCGAACAGCGGCTCAGCGCCTTGCGCGCGAGCCTGGCGGTACTCGAGTCGGAGCGACAGAACCTCATCGAGCGGGCCGCGCTGCTGGGAGGCGAGCGCGACGAACGGGCGCGGCGGCGCGAGCGGCTCGCTGCCGACATCGAGGCGGCGCGGCAGAACGAGCTCGAGATGGGAGCCCGTTTGGCGGCGGTCGAACGCGATCGCGACGAATGGGTTCACTTTCTCGAGCAGGACGAGGTGCAGCTGTCCGCGCGGGAGCGTGACCTGATCGCGGCGCACGATGCCGTGGTCGAGATCGAGGCGCAGATCGAAGCGGACAAGAACGACTTGGTGGCGCACGTGGCGCGCAAGGCGCAGGCGCACAACGCGCGGTCCAGTCTGCAGCACCGCAGCGAGGACATCGCGCGCCAGGTGGGGCGCCTTCGCGACGAGGACACCGGGCTCGAGAACCGTCTGTCCGAGGCCGGTCGCCGCTCCGTTGCGGCAAAGGAAGTGTTGGTGCAATTGCGCGAGCGCCTGGTCACGGCCACGGCCGAGCAGGAGCGCCTGGCGGAGGACGTCCGCCGACACGCCGAGGAGCGTCGCCGACTGGATCGTCAGATCGCCGAGTTCGAGGGCCAACTCGTGCAGGCGCTCTCCCGCCTCGAGACGCTGGTGCAGATCCAGTCGCGCTACGAGGGGTTCGAGCGCGGCGTGCGCTCGATCATGGGATCCGGCCCGCGTCCCGCGACCGGCGTGCTCGGCGTGGTGGCCGACGTGATCGATATCCCTCAGCAGTACGAACGCGCCGCGGCCGCGGTGCTGGGTGAACGGCTGCAGTACGTCATCGTGGCTGGAGAGGACGACGGGGCCGGAGCCGTCGATCGCCTGCGCCGCGAGGAACAGGGCCGCGGCAGCTTCATCCCGCTGCACCCTCGCCAGTACGAACACGGCGCGGCGCAGATGAACGGCGCCTCGAAGCGGATGCTCGAGCTGGTCGCGTTCGACGAATCGTTCCGCTCGGTCGCCGAGGCGTTGCTCGGTGACGTCGTGCTGGTGCCCGACCTGACGACGGCCGTATCGGCCTGGCGGCAAGACGGTGGACGAGTGACGCTGGTCACGCCCGATGGCGACGTCATGCAGCCTTCCGGGGTGATCACCGGCGGCAGCGACCGCCCCGTCGAGGAGGAACTCCTGGCGCGCCGGCGCGAAATCGAGGCGCTCAAGGCACGGGCCGAGGAGACGACGGCGCAGCTGGAAGTGCTGCGCGAGGCGCACGGGGCGGCGAGTCTTCATCTCGACGAAGCAGAGGTCGCGGTCCGCGCGGTCGGCGAAGGGGCGCACGATCTCGCCGTCGAGGTCGTGGCGGCCGAGAAGGACATCGAGCGCATCGACCTGGAGATCCCGGACTACAAGAGCCGGCGCGAAGTGCTGCGCTACGAAGTCGAGAACCTGATGGAAGAGGCGCGGACGGTCGCCGATTCCCTCGCGGAGCAGCAAGCGGAGGTGGCTCGCCTCGAGGCGCGCAGCGCCGACATCGAGCAGAGGACGATCGACAGTCGGCGGCAGCGCGAGGAACTGGTCGGGCGTGCCGATGCGCTGCGCTCGGACGTCACGGCGATGAAGGTGCGAGTGGCGGAGCGGCGTGAGCGCAAGCAGTCCGCGGTGGCCGCGCTCGAGTCCCTGATGGAGCAGCAGCGCGGGCTGGCCGGCCGCCAACTCCATCTCGCCGGCGATCTCGAAGCATGCGTGCGCGAGCAGGACCGTTTGTCGGCGGACATTGAGGAAGCGCAGCGGCGCGAGCGCGAGGCGCAACAGCGGTTGGAGGAGATCCGCGGTGGCCTGGGCGCGGTGGCCGCGGAAGTCGAAGAGCGCACCGGCGCATTGCAGGAACGCATCGCCGCGGCGACGGCGGCGCGCGAGACGTTGGACGAGCTGCGGCGCGAATCGCAAGAGGTCGAACTCGCCCACTCCGAAGCGCGACTGCGCAAGGAACATCTGGCCGAGACCATCCACGAGAAGTACGACTGCGACATCACGACGTGGTCGGCTGCCGACGGCGGCGGCGAGGACCCGACGGTGGTGGCGCAAGAGGTGGAGCAGGTGGACAGCTTGCGCCAGCGTCTGCTGAAGATGGGCGACGTGAACCCCGCCGCGATCGATGAATTACGCGAACTGGAAGAACGCAGCGCGTATCTGACCGGACAGCGCGACGACCTGGATCATTCACTGGCCGACCTGGAGAAGACGATTCAGAAGCTGAACCGCGCCTCGCGGGCGCGGTTCGCCGAAACCTTCGCCCAGGCCAACGAGACCTTTCAGAAGGTCTTCCCGCGGCTGTTTCGCGGCGGCGAGGGTCGCCTGGTCCTCACCGACGAGAACAACCTGCTGGAGTCCGGTGTCGACATCATCGTTCGCCCCCCGGGGAAACGACTCGACAGCGTGAACCTCCTCTCGGGCGGTGAGAAGGCGCTGGTGGCGGTCAGCCTCATCTTCTCGCTCTTCCTCATCAACCCGACGCCGTTCTGCATCCTCGACGAGGTCGACGCGCCGCTCGACGACGCGAACATCGGCCGTTTCAGTGAAATGGTCGCCGAGATGAGCCAACACTCGCAGTTCATCCTGATCACCCACAACAAGCGCACGATGGAGTCCGCCAACGTGCTGTACGGTGTGACGATGCAGGAGCCGGGTGTGTCGAAGCTGGTTTCGGTGTCGATGGGCTGAGCGCCGTTCGCGGCCCTCTCCGATGCCCTCGACAGCGTCGAAACAGCCGCTGTGTCCATGATGGATCCGTTGCTCCTGGCCGTGGTGACGATCGCCGGCGCGATCGCGACCGGATGGGTCTTCGCCCGGGTCTTCGGACCGGCCGACCCCAGCGGTGCTCTGCCGTCGGCGCTCCCGGAACGGCAGGCGAGTTGGTCCTCCGGACTCGCCAGGACGCGCGGCGGCATGGCGCGGCGGTTGTTGTCGGCATGGACCGACGGTGGGGTTCCGGACGAATGGCTGAGTCGAGCCGAGGAGACACTTCTTTCGTCGGACGTGGGCATGACGGCTACCACCGCGCTGGTGTCTCGATGGCGGCGCGAGATCGGGCGGGCCAACTCGGAGCACGAGGTGCGCGGCATCGTTCGCGACGCCGTTCGCGATCTGCTGACGCCGACCGGACCGCCGCCCGCCGCCCCTGAGCGCCCGCACGTCATCCTCGTCGTCGGGGTGAACGGTGTCGGAAAGACGACCACGATCGGCAAGTTGTCGCATCGATTTCACGCGGCGGGTCAAAATGTCCTGCTGGTCGCCGGCGACACCTTTCGCGCCGCGGCGATAGAGCAGCTGGCGCAGTGGGCGGAGCGGACCGAAGCCGGGCTGGTACGCCATCAGCACGGCGCTGATCCGTCCGCGGTGGTCTTCGATGGCGCCAACGCCGCGCGGGCGCGCGGTGCCGATGTGGTCATCATCGATACGGCGGGACGCCTCCACGTGAAGGCGAATCTCATGGAAGAGGTGAAGAAGGTCGCGCGAACGGCGGGAAAGGCGATACCCGGCGCGCCGCATGAGGTCCTGCTGGTGATCGATGCGACGACGGGACAGAACGCCATCAACCAAGCGAAGGTGTTTCACGAGGCGCTTGGCGTGGACGGCGTGGTCCTCACCAAGCTCGACGGTACCGCCAAGGGTGGGGTCGCGTTGGCGATCGTCGCGGAACTGGGTCTGCCCATCCGTTATGTCGGCCTGGGCGAAGCCGTCGGCGATCTCGCCGAATTCGACCCGAGCGCGTTCGCCGACGCCCTCGTAACCGAGACTTGATCGACCCGCGGCCGGCGGCTAGGGTCAAGTAACTCTTGAAGATAAGGCGCTATGACTTTAGACAGTTTGAAGGTTCTGGAATCAAAAGTTGAGGCTGTGTTGTCGCGTCAAGCAGCGATGGGGCAGGAGCGGGACCGGCTCACTTCCGAATTGAGGGAGGCGCGAGCGACGATCGAGGTGATCACAGGACGGCTTGCTGAGATCGAGCGTGAGCGGGCGGAGATCAAGAGTCGCGTCGACGGGTTGTTGGGACGTTTGGACGAACTCGGAATGTGAGGTGCCGATGGCAGCTCCGGTGGAAGTGGACATCTGCGGGCAGAAGTTCTCGGTGACGTCCGACGACAGCGAGCATCACATTCGGCTGATCGCGGCCCATGTCGATGAGAAGATTCGGCAGATCGGTTCGCGCGATAGCAGCATTCCGATGTATACGCGGGCGGTGCTGGCGGCATTGAATATCGCCAGCGAATGGCAGAAACTCCGCGAATCGCAGGAAGAGGTCGAGCGGGTCGTCGAGAGGTTGACCGACCGACTCGGTGTGGCGCCGCCGACAACTGACGGAGAGGAGAATTCGGAGCGGGCATGATGCGTGGAGACGGCAGGGGAACCAGCCCGATCCACAGTCAATGTAGAGGACGAAAGGATAAGGGCCGCGTTGGAGGGGTAATCCCGGCACGCGGCGATATCATCCGCAACCACTGAGTTCAGCCGACATTCGCAGGTGTCCGTCCCGGTCGCGTGCCGAGAGGGATGGTTGACAAGGAGACAATCCGCCGCCGTCAGCGCCAAATCCGGCGAGCGCTCTCCCATGGCGAGGTGGCGCGAGCCGCTCGCCACGTCACGGCGCGGATCGCCGATCTCACCATTCTGGAGAGTCGCGATCGCGCCTTCGCCTATGTGGCGCGAGACAACGAAGTTCCGACCGCCGCGTTGATCGAACGGGCTCTACTGCTCGGGTTGGCCGTCGGCCTGCCGCGCGTGACGGGCGATGCAATGACGTTTGCCCCGTACCGGAGCGAGAGCGATCTCGCCCCGGGAAGGTGGAACATCCCCACCCCGAGTGACTCCGAGCCTCTGGTGGTTGGCCCCAACAGCGTGGTGTTCCTGCCGGTCATGGCATGGGACGCGCGGGGCAATCGCCTTGGGCGCGGGGGTGGGTTCTACGACCGGGCGTCGCGACACTGGCCGCAATCGGCCCTGCGCGTCGGCCTGGCCTACGAGTTTCAGGAGGTGGACCGCGTACCGGTCGACGACTGGGACGTGCCGTTGCACATGGTGGTGACGGAGCAACGCGTCGTTTCCTGGTTGGCGGACACCGAGCCGAAGCTTTTCAGAAAGGAGGAAGCGAACCGCGATGGAATACGCACTCATGCTGCTCGGCAGCATCGTACTGGCGGTCGCGCTCGCCTGGTTGATCGACAAACTGCGGAATCGGCAGATGGTCGACCAGATGCGTGCCGCGGAGGAAGCACAACAGAGGGTCCTGGAGGAAGCGAAGAAGGAAGCCGAAGCGATTCGGCAAGAAGCGCAGCTCCGCGGTCGCGAGGAGGTGGCGCGCGCGTTGAAGGAGGGCCAGGAGGAGATCAAGGAGACGCGTCGCGAAGTGCTCGGCCTCGAGAAGCTGTTGGCTGATCGCGAGCAGGCGCTACAACGAAAAGACGAACAGCTCGAAAAGCGCGACAGCGAGGCGAAACGACACGAACAGGCCCTGAAGCAACAGGAGGAAACCCTCGAGAAGAAGGCGGCGGAATACGAGCGACTGGTCGACGAGACGCGGCAACAGCTCGAGCGAACCGCGAGCCTGACCCGGGAGGAGGCGCGGCAGCAACTGGTGCAATCGATGGTCGACGAGGCCAAGCACGAGGCGGCCAAGCGAATCCGCGTGATCGAACAAGAGGCAAAGGAAGACGCGGATCGGCAGGCGAAGAAGGTCATCTCCATCGCGATCGAGCGATTGGCCGGGGAATTCGTCGCCGAGCGGACCGTGTCCGTCGTGCATCTGCCGAGCGACGATATGAAAGGGCGCATCATCGGCCGCGAGGGACGCAACATCCGCGCCCTGGAGGCCGCCACCGGGGTCGATTTGATCATCGATGACACCCCGGAGGCGGTGGTGATCTCGTGCCACAATCCGATTCGCCGCGAGATCGCCAAACGGGCGCTGGAACGGCTCCTCGTCGATGGCCGCATCCACCCGGGCCGTATCGAAGAGGTCGTGCGCAAATCGGAGGACGCCGTCGAGGAGTCGATCAAGGAAGCCGGCCAGAAGGCGGTGTTCGAGGTCGGGATTCACGGCGTGCACCCGGAGATCGTCAAGCTGATCGGGATGCTGCAATACCGCTACAGTTATGCGCAGAACGTGCTCACCCACTCGATGGAGTGCGCGTTCATCTGCGGCTTGATGGCGGCGGAGTTGGGACTCAACGTCAAGCAGGCTCGGCGCGCCGGGCTACTGCACGACATCGGCAAGGCATTGACCCACGAAGTCGACGGGTCGCACGCCGTGATCGGAGCCGATATCGCGCGCAAGTACGGCGAGTCGGCCAAGGTGGTGAACGCCATCGCGGCGCATCATGAGGAGGTCAAAGCGGAGACGATCCTCGCCCCGCTGGTGGACGCCGCCGATGCCCTCTCCGGAGCGCGTCCCGGGGCGCGAAGGGAGATGCTCGAAAGTTACGTGCGCCGGCTCGATGATCTCGAACGCATCAGCCTCTCGTTCACCGGCGTACAGAAATGCTTCGCGGTGCAGGCCGGCCGGGAAATCCGAATCATCGTCCAGCCGGAGGCGATCGGCGACGACCGGGCCGCGATGTTGGCACATGAAGTGGCGCGCAAGATCGAGGAGGAGATGACCTATCCCGGACAGATCAAGGTGACGGTCATCCGCGAGATGCGCACCTCGGAGTACGCCCGTTGATGGGCCGCGAACCGGCGTGGCGGTAGTTGTATCCGGCTACCGCCACGCCGGTCGCCCAGATCGATGAATATTCTGTTTTTCGGAGACGTGGTCGGCAAGGTCGGCCGCAGGGCTCTGCAGGGTCTATTGCCGTCGTTGATCGAGCGTGAGCGCGCCGATTTCGTGATCGCCAACTGCGAGAACGTGGCGAACGGAGCAGGGGTGGACCCCAAGAGCTGTGAGGAACTCCTCGCGGCGGGGGTGGACGTCCTTACTTCAGGCAATCACATCTGGCGCCTGCGCGAGATCGACGACTATCTGAACACCCCAGGCGTGGCGTTGCTGCGCCCGGCGAACTTTCCTGTAGACGCACCGGGGCGGGGCTGGGGCGTCTTCACCTCGAACAGCGGCGCGCGCGTCGCGGTGGTCAATCTGATCGGTCGCGTGTTCATGGCGACGGTCGACTGCCCCTTCCAGGCCGGCGAACGCCTGGTCGAGGAGGCGCGGGCGGCCTGCCCGGTGGTGGTGGTCGACATGCACTGCGACGCGACATCGGAGAAGGGCGCCATGGGTTGGTTCCTCGACGGGCGCGTCAGCGCCGTGGTCGGCAGTCACACGCACGTGCAGACCGCCGACGACCGGGTCCTGCCACAGGGAACCGGGTTCATCACCGACGCCGGCATGTGCGGCCCCATTGATTCGGTGATCGGGGTCAAGCCGGAGCTCGCCATTCGCCGATTCGTGACACAGCGCCCGACGCGCTTCGAGACGGCGTCGGGGAGGTGTGTCGTACAAGGCGTTACGTTGGAGGTCGATCCCCGGTCGGGTCGCGCGACATCGGTCAAACGCATTCAGGAGTTCGTTCAATGACCGATGTCGAGCAGCAGGTCGAACAGATCTGCCGAGGTGTCGCGGACGTCATTCCGCGGCCGGAGTTGGTCGACAAATTGCGCCGCGGCAAGGCTTTGCGAGTCAAGTTCGGTGTGGACCCGACCGCGCCGGACATCCACCTCGGGCATACGGTCCCGTTGAGCAAGCTGCGCCAACTGCAGGATCTCGGCCACACCGCCGTCCTCATCATCGGCGATTTCACGGCGCGCATCGGCGATCCTAGCGGCCGGTCGACCACGCGGCCGCAGCTCACCGAGGAGGATGTCCGCGTGGCGGCGGAAACGTACACCGAGCAGGTCTTCAAGGTGCTCGACCACGAGCGCGTCGAGGTGCATTACAACAGCACGTGGCTGGCGCCGATGGACGCGCAGGCGATGGTGCGGCTGTGCGCTGAAACGACGGTGGCCCGCATGCTGGAGCGGGACGACTTCTCGAAGCGATACCGCGAAGAGACTCCGATCGGCGTCCATGAGTTTCTCTACCCGCTGTTCCAGGCGCATGACTCCGTCGTCGTGCGATCCGATATCGAACTCGGCGGCACCGACCAGACGTTCAACTTGCTGCTGGCAAGGCAGCTGCAGAAGTCGGCCGGCCAGGAGCCCCAGGTCGCCGTCGTATTGCCGTTGCTCGAAGGCACCGACGGTTCTCAGAAGATGAGCAAATCGCTCGGCAATCACATCGGTGTCGCCGAACCGGCGAGTGAGATCTTCGGCAAGGTCATGTCGATCTCCGATGCGCTGATGGTGCGGTACTGGGAGCTCCTCTGCGGCCGTGATGGGCGGGAGATGGAGCGATCGATGGCGGCAGGCGAGGCTCACCCGATGGATCTCAAGAAGGATCTCGCCGAGACACTTGCGGCGCGCTTCCGCGGGACCGCCGAGGCCGGAGCGGCCCGCGCTGCTTTCGAGCAGCGTTTCCAGAAGCGGGAGCTCGACGTGGAGGCGCTCCCCGAACGGCGGATCTCGCAAGCGGACCTGCCGGAGCGGTTGGCGGCACTTCTGCATTCAGTGGAACTGGTGGAGTCCAATTCGGACGGGCGCCGACTGATCAAGCAGGGTGCCGTGCGCATCGACGGCGAGGTGGTGCGCGACGAAGCGGTTTCGCTGCCCGCGGGAGCTTCGTACGTGGTTCAGGTCGGCAAGCGCCGGGTCGTGCGTCTCACCATTTCTTGAAGGCGGGGTCTCGGCGACAGCCGTATCGGTGGGATCCGACTTGACTCATGGGGGCGGGGGCGGCGAAGGTTCGCATTTTCGAGGGGGGGCAAGATGTCCAGACCGAGTGATCATGAGGCCCGCGAGCTGGTCATCCAGATCACGAACGAGCTCTTCACCATGGGGCTGCTCACGGCGACCGGCGGCAACATCAGCTCGGTCGCCAATGAAGAGGGCACGCTTTGGATCACCCCGAGCCAGATGTACAAAGGCGGCCTGTGCGCCGCGGACCTCGTGCGCATACGCCACGATGGGACCGTCCTGGAAGGGGACCGGAAGCCCTCGATCGAGTACCAGATGCACGCTCGAGCGTACGAGGTGAGGCCGGATTCGACGGGCGCCGTTCACACCCATGCGCCGGTCGCGACGGCCTTCGGCATTTGCAACCAGACGTTTCCACCGATCAACACCGACGCCGTCTTTCTCCGCGACACCGTGACCGTGCCGTGGTTGATGCCCGGTTCGAAGGAGCTGGCGGACGCAGTGGGCGACGCCCTGCGACAGAGCCGGGGGGCGATTCTTCAGAATCACGGCCTCATGACGGTCGGCCCGACCCTTCGCAAAGCGGCGACGCGGGCGATGCTGCTCGAGGAGACCGCCAAGATTACCCTTTATGTAAAGCAGTTCGGCGGCGAGGTGAGCTTCCTCCCAGAAGAGTGGATCGAGAAGTTGGCGGCGTTCGCCGACTTCGTGTGAGGCGTCTGGTGTTGCCGACTTTTCCTTGACTCAGAGTGCTCGTCTGCGTCTGAATGCGTTTGGGCCTGCGTCGCCGAGAGTCGGCGCACGATTTGAATATGGGGGAGATCATGAGAGTTCATAAGAGATCGGTGCGCGGATTGTGCGCGGCGATTGCGATTGTCGTCGTCGCGACGCAAGCAGTCGCGCAGATCGGCGACCCGAAATGCGTCGATAAGCTCAACACAGCCGCCGCCAAGGTTTCGGACGCGCAGAACAAGAAGATCCGAGGCTGTGTGAAATCCGAGGGCAAGGCGAAGCTCCTCGGCACCGTCGAGGCCTGCGTCGCCGCGGATCCCAAGCTCAAGCTGCAAAAGGCCAAGGCCAAGGTGACGAGCCTTTACAGCGATGTCTGTATTGGGCAAGCGGGCACCGACCTCGTCGCGACAGACGTGGCGGTAAACGCCGCGCACGAGGGCGAGCCGGACGACATGATCCACGACATCTTCGGCGCCGATCTCGATAGCGGCGTGCTCTCGCAGGCGAAGCCGGCGAACAAATGCCAGGACCGCATCGCGCAGCGCGCCGGGCAGTTGTTTGGCGCGTGGGTGAAGGAGATGCGGGCCTGCGTGAAGGCGGCGATCAAAGCAGGCGCAACCACCGACAGTGCCGTGGTAACCGCCTGCCTGAACGCGACCGCCGTGAAGGGCGCCGGATCGGCGCTCGCCGACCCGAAGGGCAAGATCGGCAAGGCGGCTGACAAGCTGGCGGCCGACGTCTCGAAGTCGTGCACGTTGGCCGCCGTCGATCTCGACACGGCGGCCCCCGGGGTTTGCCTCGGTGGCGGTGTCCAGGGCGACTTCAGCGCGTGTGTGCAAGATGTCGCCGAGTGTCGCGCCTGCGAGGCGGTGAAGGCGGCGGCCGGTCTCGACATCGACTGTGACACGATCGACAACGACGTCATTGGCACGTGTCCGCCGCAAGCACTGGATTCTCAGTGCGAGATCCTGAACGGCGCCGAGTGCCTGTTGCCGTGGCCGTCATCGCACTTTCTCGTCGATGACGCGGGCACGGACACCGGGCTGCGGGTGAACCTGCCGGCAGCTGGAATGCCGACCGTCAACGGCCCGGCCTGGCTGCCCGACCCTTACAACGAACTCGACGGCTTCAGTCCCATGGCGCAGGTTCTCATGCACTTCCCGCAGGGCGTGGACCTCGCGCTGTCCGACGCCGCGCGGCTTCTAGCGCCTGGATGCTGCGGGCAACCCGCCGGGCCGCCTTGGATCGACACGCGGACCTACGACAGTCGTTCGCTCGACGCGGACAGCCCGTCGGTGCTCATGCACGCCGATACCGGGCAGCGAATCATGCACTGGCTGGAGCTCGATGGGCGCGCGACGGGCGGCAACGTACCGGGCCGTCAGGCCCTGATCCTGCGGCCCGCCGAGAGCCTGATCCCGGGTGAACGCTACATCGTCGCGATGCGCGATCTGACGACGGCGGGTGGTGACGACGTGTTGCCGGAGGGGGCGTTCGCCGCCTTGCGCGATGTGACGGCGACCAACGTTCCCGCCATCGAAGCGCGTCGTGCGCAGATGGAGAGCGACATCTTCACCCCGCTGGTGACGCACGGCGTCGCACGGAGCAATCTGGTCCTCGCCTTCGACTTCACCGTCCAGAGCGAGAACCAACTCACGCGTCAGTTGTTGTCGATGCGCGACCAGTCCTTCGCATGGCTCGACACCGTGGAAGCCAATCCTCTGGCCGTTCCGTTCACGGTCACTGGCGAAACAGTCATCAGCGCCTGCGCCCCGGGCGACGTCGAGTGGAAGCGGGTGACGGGGACGTTCGACAGTCCGCTGTTCCTGGACGGGCTGCCCGTGCAGACGGGGCCGCAGTTTCTCAACGTCGATGCCAACGATGTCCCGGTGCAGAACGGCTTCATGCAAGCGCCGTTCGACTTCAGCATCCCGTGCAGCGTGTTCGACATCGGCGTGGTGTCTCGTCCGATGGTCCTCGGTCACGGCATCTTCGGCACGGGCCTGAGCATGGTGAACAGTGTCCCCAGCCAGAAGGCGCGGTTCGCCGACTGGACCTACATCGCGGGCGGAACCGACTGGATTGGATTGTCCTCGCGTCGCGACGGTCCGAGCAGCGATCTGCTCTGGGTCGGCCTGCAGATCGTCGGTATCGGCACGAGTCAGTTCAACAACTTCGCCGCGTTCCCGGATCGGCTGCGCCAGGGGATGCTCAACCAACTCGTGCTCGGCAGCATGATGAAGCGCGGCTTGTTCAACCGCGACCCCGCGTTCGAATCGTCGCCCGGAATCGGCGTCTTCCCGGGCCCCAGCGAGGAGATGTACTACTACGGCATCAGCCTGGGCGGCATTCACGGTACGCTGTTCGCCGCGCTGACGCCCGACGTCGAGCGGCTGGTGCTCGACGTCCCGGCCGCCAACTTCTCGTGCCTTCTCCAGCGGTCGACCCAGTTCTCCACCTTCGACTTCGCGATCGGATCGGTGGGCGTCAGCGACCCGATGCAGTTCGCTCTGTTGATCGGCCTCGTGCACGAACTGTGGGTGAGCGCCGAGCCGGCCGGGTTCTTGCGCCACGTCACAACCGATCCCCTGGTGGGAAGTGGCAGTGCGAAGCGCATGCTCTACTGGCCGTCCTGGCTCGACAAGCAGGTGTCCAACCAGTGCACGGAGGCGGCGGTGCGAACCATGAACCTCCCCAACCTGGAGGGGTCGCTCGTGCAGGGTCTGCAGGGCATCTCCGACGTGACCGGCCCGGTCGATTCGGCCAACGTCATGTACGACACCGGGGCGTTCGACCTGTTCAACCCGGCCCATCAGCCGTTCATTCCCGCTCTGTCGAACATCATTCCGAGCGGCGTGTGTGATCCACACGGCGGCCCGCGGTCCATACCGGCGGCGACCCGCCAACTCGTCAACTTCCTGCAACCGGGCGGGCAAGTTGAGAACTTCTGCAACGGGACGTGCGACGCAGCCGAGCCGCTCGAGATTCCCGGCGGTGGCAACTGCGATTTGAGCAGTCCTCCCGCATTGCAGGGGACGCCCTGTGCGCTGGACGCGGAGTGCGGTGGCGGTATCTGCGTCGCCGTACCGATCTGCAATCCCGCGCCCTAGGCAAAGGCAGGGGGGCACGGACACGGTGGGCGACGGACCGCGCGCGAAGCGCGGCCCGTCGCCCACCCAAATCGTATCATCGCCTGGCAGTTCCGGCGGCGGCTCGCATTTGTTAAGCAGGGCGCCGAGGATGGCGAATGTCTGACGATTCTGTAAGCCCGATTGAGACTCTGATTCGCGACGGCGCGGCGGCGCACTATTCGTCGCTTGCCAACGAATGGGCGGCGGCGCGCGACGGTTGCGCGGTTTTTCCCGCGGCACACAGGGCTTTGGCGAGGGCGACCGGCGACGACCGGGAATCGTTCCTGCAGGGCATGCTGACCAACGATGTGCGCGGCCTCGAGGTGGGGAGCGGTTGCGCCGCCGCATTTCTCACCGACGCGGGCAAGGTAGTCAGCGATCTGCGCGTGTTCCGCGATACGGACGCCTTCGACCTCGATTGCCTGTCATGGCGCATCGAGCATCTCTGCGCGGGGCTCGAGAAGTTCATCATCGCCGACGATGTCGAAATCGCGCGATCCGCGGCTCGCGCGCCCCTGGTGTGCCTCGAGGGACCGGGGACCGCCGACGTGCTTCGCTCGGCCTTCGGCGTGGCGATGGAAGTGCCGGCGTTCGGCAGCGCGGCCGGCGAGTGCGGCGATCACCCCGTGGTGCTGTTCGGAGTATCCGACGGCGGCGGCGGCGGAACGCTGGTCGTCGGGTCCCTGGAATCGCGCGACGTCGTACTGGACGCCTGCCGCCGGGCCGGTGCCGAGGCGGCCGGTGTCGAGACCCTGAACGTTCTGCGGGTCGAGGCGGGCATCGCGTGGGCGGGCGTCGATATGGGGGAGGACACTCTCCTGATGGAGATCGATCCGCCCGACACGATCAGTCGGACGAAGGGTTGCTATCTCGGCCAGGAGATCGTCGAACGGGTGAGCGCGCGCGGGCAGGTGAATCGAACGCTGACGGCGTTCGACATCGACGCGGAGGCGTCGCGGTTGTCCGGGTGGCCACTCCGCGTCGAGTCGGACAGCGGCGCGGTGGTGGGGCAGATCACCAGCTGGGTGGCCTCTCCGGCGACTGGTGGGACGCTTGGAATGGGACTGCTGCATCGCAAGGGGCATGAGGCCGGGTCGCTTGCGGTTGTCGGCGCCGCGGGTCGGTTCAGCTGCGCGGTTTCGACTTTCCCCGCTTTGCGGAGGCGGTGACGACGGTGGGCTCGGATGCGCGGAGCCCCGCGGTTCTGTTCTCCAAGCGCGGGGTCGTGGCGGAGGTCGTTTTGAACCGCCCGGAGTCGCGCAATGCCTACGACACGGCGATGCGCGACGGCCTCTTCGAAGCGTTTGGCGCGATCCGCGACGACCCGGAGGTGCGCGTCGTTCTCCTCTTCGGCAACGGCCCGGCGTTTTCGACCGGGGGCGATCTTCGCGAGTTCGGCACGGCGCCGTCACCGGTCGCCGCGCGCGCCATTCGCTGGCAGCGCGATGTTTGGGGGACGCTGTGGGATCTTCCGCAACTCACCATCGCCGGCGTACATGGCACGGTGGTAGGCGGCGGGTTCGAGATGATGATGCTCTGCGACCAGTGCGTCGCCGCCCGCGGCGCCCGGTTCTGGTTGCCGGAGACCGGGCTGGGGATGATTCCGGGTGTCGCCGGCACACAGACGCTTCCGCGCCTGGTCGGCCGATCGGCCGCGTTCGACATGATCCTGCGCGGACGGCCGATCGACGCGCGCCGGGCGCGCGAGATGGGTGTCGTGCAACACGTGGTGGCGGAGCCGGAGTTGCGCGGACGAAGCCGCATGCTCGCCGACAAGTTGGGCCGAGTTCGCCGCGATCTCGCCACGCCGCTCAGGCGCCTCGTTCAGCGCGCGTGGAGCGGTACGCTGGCGGACGGTCTGCGGGCCGAGGCTCGCGCGCTTGGCCGGTCGACGGGTGGGCTATCGAGATGACCGGCGCCCCGCTGCAGTGGGCCCGCAAGGGGGCGACCGCGATCATTACTCTCAGCGGACGGCCTGCCGGCAACCGCATCGACCGGGCGATGGCCCAGGAGATCTACGCGGCAGCCGAGGCCATTGCCGCTGACGATGACGTGGCAGTCGTCCTCCTGTGCGCGCGTGGACCGTCGTTCAGTATCAGCGGCGACCCGGCGGGAGGGGTCGAACCCGATTGGGCCGCCGCCCTTGGCGCTCTTCCGCAACCGCTCGTCGCCGCGGTTCAGGGCGACGCTGTCGACGAAGGGGCGGAGCTGGCGCTGATCGCCGACCTGCGGCTGTGCGCGCGCAACGCGCGCTTCCGCTTCAACCACCTGCGTGGCGATCGTCTGCCGTCGCACGGCGCGACGCAGCGCTTGCCGCGGGCGATCGGCCGGATGCGGGCGATGGAGGTGCTGCTGAGCGGCCGTTGGGTAGGAGCCGCGGAGGCCGCGCGGATCGGGTTGGCGAACGAGGTGGTCGCGCCGGAGGGACTCGGGCGGCGCGCGAAACTCGTCTGCCGGGAGTTGGCGGCGAAGGGCCCGCTCGCGTTGCGCTATGCCAAGGAGGCGATCGGCGCCGGCACCGATATGACCTTTGCCCAGGGAGTGCGCCTGGAGCAGGACCTGTACGTCCTCCTGCAAACGACCGCCGATCGCGCCGAGGGCGTGAAATCCTTCACGACCCAGCGTGCTCCGCGTTTTCGCGGTCGCTAGCCGAGCAGGCCCGCGGGTCCCCGCACGTTGCCAGGTGTGGAATCGACAGGATTGGCAAGGTCCGACGCCTCCGCTAGAGCTTCGGGAGATATGAACGGTCAATCGAAGCGAGATGCCCTGGAGACCGCGATTCGCGAGCGGATTCTGGTGCTGGATGGCGCGATGGGAACGGCTATCCAGAATCTGGATCTGGGTCCGGACGACTTTGGAGGTGCCGACCTCGAAGGGTGCAACGAGCACCTGGTGCTGACGCGACCCGACGCCATCCGGCGGATCCACCTCGGGTATCTGAATGCCGGGGCCGACATCGTCGAAACCAACACCTTCGGCGGGACGCGGGTCGTTCTCGCCGAGTACGGCCTCGAGGACAAGGTGCGCGACATCAACGTCGCAGCCGCCCGCCTGGCGCGCGAGGCGATCGAGGAGTTGGCCGACAATGGCCGACCGCGCTTCGTCGCCGGCTCGATGGGACCCGGGACGAAGAGTATCTCGGTTACGGAGAACATCACCTTTGCTGAAGTTCGCGCCGCGTTTGCAGAACAGACAGCGGCCCTGGTCGAGGGAGGCGTCGATCTTCTCTTCCTCGAGACCCAGCAGGACACCCTCAACGTCAAGGCGTCGCTGCTCGGCATCGATGACGCCTTCGCGGCCATGGGGATCCAGGTGCCGATCGTGCTGACGGTGTCGATCGAGAGCTGGGGCACGATGTTGGGCGGCCAGGCGATCGACGCCGTGTACGCGTCGGTGGCCCATCGGGATCTTTTCGGCATCGGCATGAACTGCGCCACGGGGCCGGATTTCATGACCGACCACCTCCGCACTCTGTCCGAGATCTCACGCTTTCCGGTCGTTTGCTTCCCGAACGCCGGCCTGCCGGACGAGGAGGGCAAGTACAACGAGATCCCCGACAGTCTCGCGGCGAAGGTCGATCGTTTCTGCGCGGAGGGTTGGGTCAACATCCTCGGCGGCTGCTGTGGGACGACGGCGGACCATATCGCGAAGATCGCCGAGATCGCGGCGCGTCACAGGCCGCGGCCGATGTTTCTTCCTCCCGCGCAGTCGGTCGTCTCGGGGCTCGAGACGCTGGTCATCGACGAAGACACTCGCCCGGTGATCGTCGGCGAGCGGACCAACGTCCTCGGCAGTCGCAAATTCAAGCGACTCATCCAGGAGGGGAGGATCGACGAGGCCGCGGAGGTTGGACGCCAACAGGTCCGACGCGGCGCGCACGTCGTCGACGTTTGTCTGCAGGACCCGGATCGCGACGAGAGCGCCGATATGCGGGCGTTCCTCCAGGTGCAGGTGAAGAAGATCAAGGCGCCGATCATGATCGACACCACCGACGCGCGCGTGATCGAGGAGGCGCTGCAGCGCACACAGGGGAAGTCGATCATCAACTCGATCAACCTCGAGGATGGCGAAGAGCGGTTCCAGCTCGTCGTGCCGATGGCGCGTCTCTACGGCGCGGCCCTGGTGGTCGGATGCATCGATGAAGACAAGCAGCAGGCCCAGGCGATCACGCGGCAGCGCAAGCTCGAAATCGCCCAGCGATCGTTCGATATCCTGACCGGGAAATACGGAGTGCCGGCCTCCGACATCATCTTCGACGCACTGGTGTTTCCAGTCGGGACCGGCGACGAGAATTACATCGGGTCCGGCGTCGAGACCATCGAAGGGATACGGCTGATCAAGGAGGCTCTGCCCGAGACGCGGACCATCCTCGGCGTATCCAACGTGTCGTTTGGCCTTCCCGCCGCGGGCCGCGAGGTCCTGAACAGCGTCTTCTTGTATCACTGTGTTCAGGCCGGTCTCGACATGGCGATCGTCAACTCGGAAGGGCTCGAGCGCTATCCGTCGATTCCCGAGGAAGAACGCCACCTCGCGGAAAACCTCATCTGGTGGCGTGGCGACGACCCGATCGCGGCGTTCAGCAATCACTTCCGCGACAAGGCGCCGAAGAAAACGGTCGAAGAGCGCCGCAACCTTCCACTGGACGAACGCCTCGCCCTCTACATCCTCGAGGGGACGAAAGAGGGACTGCACGGCGACCTCGAAGAGGCGCTGAAGACCAGAGGCGCCCTCGAGATCGTGAATGGTCCCTTGATGGCCGGAATGGATGAGGTCGGTCGTTTGTTTGGCGCCAACGAGATGATCGTCGCCGAGGTGCTGCAGTCGGCGGAAGCCATGAAGGCCGCGGTCAGCTTTCTCGAGCCGCACATGGAGAAGAACGAGTCCTCGTCGAAGGGGAAGGTTCTCCTGGCGACCGTGAAGGGCGACGTGCACGACATCGGCAAGAACCTCGTCGACATCATCATCAGCAACAATGGCTACGAGGTGATCAATCTCGGCATCAAGGTGCCGCCGGAGGAACTGGTCCGCGCCTACAAGGAACATCGCCCGGACATCATCGGGCTGTCCGGCCTGTTGGTGAAATCCGCGCAGATGATGGTAGCGACCGCGCAGGATCTTTCGCGGTCGTCGATCGACTGTCCGATCCTGGTCGGTGGGGCGGCGTTGTCGAACCGTTTCACGCGGATGAAGATCGCTCCCGAGTACAGCGGCCTCGTCGCCTATGCGAGTGACGCGATGACCGGGCTCGATCTCGCCAATCGCCTCGTCGACGGCGACAAGCGGTTGGCGTTGACGGCCGACCTCGCGCGCCAGAGCGACGTGTTGCAGCGCGAGCGCGACGCGGCCGACGCCCGCGCCGAGGCGGCTATCGTGGCACCGGCGTCGGTGCGGACGGACCATGATATCCCGCAGCCGCCGGATCTGAAGTCGCACCATCTCGCCAACTACGATCTCGACGAGATCTTCGGTTACATCAATCCCGTCATGCTCTACACCCGCCATCTCGGGTTCAAGGGGCGCTTCGAAGACGCGGTGGCAGCCGGAGATCCAAAAGCGGTCGATTTGCGCAAGAGCGTCGCCGCCGTCGAGGAAGAGATGCTGCGCCGAGACGACATCGCGGCGCAGGCTGTCTACAAGTTCTTTCGTGCCGCCCGGACGGGCGAAACACTGCAGTTGCTCAGTCCGGACGGATCAAACGTGCTCGAGGAGTTTCATTTCGCGCGACAGACGGTCGGCGATGGTCTGTGCCTCACCGACTTCGTTCTACCGCGCGACGATTCGCGGCCGGACTACGTCTGCCTCTTCGCCACCACGGTCGGTCCAGGAGTTCGCGCGTTGGCCGAACAGTGGAAGAACGACGGCGACTACCTGCGATCGCACATCCTGCAGGCGATCGCGCTCGAGTCGGCGGAGGGATTCGCCGAGCTCTTGCACGCGAAGATCCGCCGCATGTGGGGTTTCCCCGACGCGACCGGGACGACGAAGTCGGATCTCTTCAAGGCGCGCTACCGCGGCATCCGGGTTTCGTTCGGCTACCCGGCGTGTCCGCGCCTCGAGGACCAAGCGCAACTGTTTCACGCGCTCGACGCCACGCGCATCATCGGCGTCGAGTTGACCGATGGATTCATGATGGACCCCGAGGGCTCGGTGACGGCACTCGTGTTCCACCATCCCGACGCGCGTTATTTCTCCCTGGCGCCGCGGGATACGGCGGCGTTGGAAGACGAGGGCGTCGCCGCCCAGCGCGTGTGAAGATACGGGTGGAGTGGAGCTGGGCCGGCGGCCGGCACAGCTCCACTCCGCAGTAGATTAGTACGTCTTGGCCTTGAACTGCTCGTCGTCGTTGCGTTTGACGGAGGACGGCGCGAACGTCATCTCCCAACACTCGGGGGAGTCGGTGCCGAGGAACTGCACGGTGATCGGTTCCGAAGCGTCCAGAGGCAGGGTCGATGCGGTCAGGTCCAGATTGGCGTCCTTCGCCTTGAAGAGGATCTTCGATTTTCCGGCGTCACCCGCGGACAGCTTCATCTGAAACGCGCCGCCGGGGTTCGCAGCGGCCTTGTCCTTGAACCGGTATCCCTTGGTCGAGACTTCCTTCCAGCAGGGTTTGCCGTCGCAGGTGCCGCCGGCCGGCACATCGGCCGACGCGATCAATGCCGAGGACGATCCGGCGTACAGGCAGAAGGAGTATCCCGTCGTCGCCAGCGGGTCGCCGAGGTTGGCCAGCGTGGTCGCCGGGCCTTTCAGCCACTTGGCGACCAGTTTGTCTTTATCGCCGGCGCCGTTCTCGTCCTTGTCTTTGATCGCCAACGAAGCGCGCGCGGTGGAGAGGCATCCGGGTGCGGGCGTCGCGGGGCAGGCGTCCGGCGGAGTGATCTGCTCGATGTGGAAGATCGATCCGCCAAGGGTCGCGACGAACAGTTCGCCGTCGTCGTTCTCGCCGAACGATGTCGCGGAGCCCGAGACCGTGGCGGTGAACGTATTGAGATCGAATCCGCCGCCGCCGTCGTCGGTCAGGCTCCACATTGTGCCGGTTGCCAGGTCGGTGAAGAAATAGTGGCCCTCGAGAAGGGGCTGCTGTGACCCGCGGTAAACATAACCGCCCACGACGGCGATGCCGAATGCGTGGCTGTACTCGTGCACCGGCAGGGTGTGTGAGGCGGGCGGGCACGCCGGGGAGACGGAGCAGTTGCTCGGCGGATCGCTTGCGGGGTGGGTTCCTTCGAAGCAGTCCCAGCCGTAGTTCTCTCCGCCCGTACTCGACGCCGGCTGGAAGTTGATCTCCTCCCACTGATTCTGTCCGACGTCGGCGACGAACATGTTGCCGTTGTCGCGGTCGAAGCTGAACCGCCACGGGTTACGGAAGCCGTATGCCCAGACTTCGTCGGGCACCATCGGGTCGCCCACGAATGGGTTGCTCGGCGGAATCGCGTATGGAGACCCGGAATCGACGTCGATGCGCAGCATGTTGCCGAGGAAGTTCGCCGGGTTCTGTCCGGTGTTGAGTGGATCGCAGCCACTGCCGCCGTCACCCAACGGGATGTACAGGTAGCCGTCGTTGGGGCCGAAGGCGATATCGCCGGCGTTGTGGTTGCTGAAAGGCTGCACGACCGTCAGCAGGATCAACTCGCTCAAAGGGTCGGCCGAGTTGGCGCCGATGCGAGTGAAGCGGGAGATCACCGTGTTGCCGCTGTTGTTGGTGTAATTGACGTAGAAGAAATCGTTGTTCGCATGGTCGGGGTGAAAGGTGATTCCCAGAAGGCCCCTCTCTCCGCCGCTCAGAACCGAAGGGTCGATGTCGAGAAACGGCGCTCCCAGGACCGTGCCGTCGGATTCCACGATGCGGATGCGTCCGGCTTGTTCCGCGACATAGAGTCGGTTCTCCCCCGGCGGATGTGCCATCGCGACGGGGGATGAGAGCCCCGATGCGAAAGGGACCAGGTCGATCTGCACCGCGGCGGTCGAACTCGCCAATGACAACACGCACGCGATTGCGTAGATCGCGACTGCGTGTGACGTCGGTCGAATGTACGATGATCTCATTGCGCCTCCAAGGTTGGGGGTTACTCGGCGGCACTCTACGAGATCCGGCAGGACTGGGTCCAGTCGGATCTGCCGAATCAGAAAACCAGCCGATTGCGAACTTCTATTGCGGATGCGCGGGGTTCTGGATGATCGCTTGCGCGGATCCGCCGTGGAGCGCATTCGTCGTGCGGTGAATCGTGTTGCTGAAACATGTGACTTCCGTTGGAGAGGGCTATGTGGTTGCTCGCGCCCGTGAACGACTACCTGGACGCTCTCACCAGCATCCTCCCGGGCGCGACCTGGCGGCGCGCTCTGATCGCCATTCTGGGTGCCGCGGTATCGTGGTTCATCTATGTGCCGATCCACGAGTTGGCACACGCCTTCGGTTGTATCGCCACGGGCGGTGAAGTCACCCGGCTGGAGATCGACGCGATCTACGGTGCGGCCGCCTTGAAACACATCTTTCCGTTCGTGGCCGTCGGGTCCGACTACGCTGGGCAACTTACCGGCTTCGACACCGGCGGCAGCGACCTGGTGTACCTGGCGACCGACTTCGCCCCGTTTCTCCTCACCATCTTTGTCGGTGTTCCGATGCTGCGCAGCGTGCCACGTATCGGTCGCCGCGATTGGGCGGCATTCGTACTGGGGGCGGCGCTCCCGATCGCATATGCCCCGTGGATCTCCCTGCTTGGGGATTACTACGAGATGGGATCGATTCTGGTGTCGCGATGGGCCGCGCCACTGATGGGCCAGCCCGTGGAGCGCTGGCGCAGCGACGACGTGTTCCGTCTGGTGGAGACGTTGGCCGCGGACGGAGCCTCGCCAGCAGACTGGGGGATTGTCGCGGCGGCGGTGATGGTGGGCGCGGCGCTCGCGGTTGCGACGTACAGCGCGGGCGCCCTGTGGACGACCGCGCTGTACATATTGCGCAACGGATCGGTCAGCGGAGCAAATACTTCGGTGTGAAGAGGGCGTCGGTCACCTCCGCTTCGAAGTCGACCTTGCCGACGTCGAGGCGCGAGGTTTCACCCGTTCGCAGGTCGACCATCTTCTGTCCCGTCGGGCTCATCGTGTCCTTGATCTTGTCGAGCTTGTCGACGGTCCACACCTTGATCTTCGCGCCTTCCTTGTCGAAGTACTCACGGCGAAGGACCAGCAATTCCGCCGGATCGAGCGCTACCACGGTCTTGCTGTAGATGTCCGCCTCCGGGTCCTTCGGGGTCATCTCGACCAGCGTGACGGTGCGTTTGTCGACGACATCCTTGCCGACGTACTTGTAGGTGTAGTCGTCGAGGTTCGGCATCACGAGATCCGAGACGTAGAAGGTGGAACCGAGGAAAGGCTGGCGACGGACCTCCTCCGATACCTGAATCGCCGTGCGGCTGGCCTTGACCTTGATGAACTGTTCGTTCGGCTTGTCGGCGCGCTCGAGAAACAGGAATCGAATCCCCTCCAGATCGTCCGGGCTCGAGACCTCGAGGTAGGTGCCGTGCGCGCCCTCGACATAGCGGCGAACCATGCGCAGTTCGCGAGGCTCGAAGGTTCCCGACGATACCGTCATCCTCGCCTCGAACGAGTCTTTCGGAAGTGCCTCGAGGACCTTGCGGACGAGCTCCCGCGCGTCGGCGTCTGTGTCGGCGGCCACGGTGTTTGTCGTCATGCCGACGGCGAGAACGATCAAACCGATCCTCTTCACGATGTTGCGCATCATTCAGCTCTCCTTACGACGGGCCATGGGTTGAACTAGCCGCGGTGCACCATTCCCCCCGCGGTTCCGGCTGATCGGGCGAAACCCGACCGCGGCAACATATAGGAGCCGCTCGTTACCCGCAAATTAGCCGGGCTCGATCAACCATGCTCGTCAGGCCAACGGGTGGACGGGCCGCCGATTGCTGCAGGATGTGGGGTAAGTTGCCATGGCGATTGCGCGCCGATTCGGCAATTTCCGAACGCACCGGCATTGCGTTGACGCGACCAGATTTTCTAGGGGGTCTTGCCTGTCATCCCGCCTCTCGCGGAAGCATCAACCGCATCTCCCGCCAGTTTTTGGACTCGTGGGTTCTCCCGGCAGAAGCCGTCAACAATGCAATCTTGGCACGAATCGCGCAGTCAATCGCGGTCAGGGAAGGCGACGGAAGAATCGTATGCAATCGATCAGTAACAGAGCGACCGCGACGGCGCCCGCGAATTCACTGGATGAATCAGGGCACTCGTTGGTGATGTTGCGTTGGGTATTGATCATCGCCATCGCGTACGTGGTGCTGTTCAGTCATCCCTTGACGCAGATGGCCCCGACCGCGGCCGTCTTCGTCGCGCTCTACCTCGGCTCCAATATCGGGTTGGCGGAGATGATGCGGCGGCGACTGTATCAAGGTTGGCTGGAGTGGTTCGTGGTCGGACTCGATGTCCTGGCGATCACGGTCGCGATCTATCTCACGGGCGAGGGCAGTGGCGACCTTTTCGTGCTCTACTTCGTCGTTCTCTTCCTCAGCGCGCTGACGGACGGTGTGTTGCTGGCGGTGGGCGCGGCGCTGTTCATCGGCGCTGCTCATCTGTACACCGCGTCCGGCTTTGTCGACTTGGGAGAACTCATCCAGAAGGGGTACATGGTGCGGATCCCGTTCCTGTTCGCGGTCGCGCTCTTCTTTGGCAACCTGGTTCAGCGCGCGCGTGCGCAGGAACGCGATACACAAGGCAAGGTGTTGCGAGCGCAGCGCATGGAGATCCTCTCGACGGTGAGTCATGACCTTCGCAACCCGCTGGGCGTGATCGACTCACTCGCCGGACTCCTGCTGGATGGGGACGCCGGTCGGTTGAATGCCGACCAAGCAAGTCTGGTACAGCGGATACGCGCCAGTATCCGTCAGGTACTACACCTCTCCAACAACCTGATCGACGCCGAGCGAATCGAGCTGAACAGCTTCTCTCTGCGCTTGGAACCCTGCGACCTGCGCGTGGTGCTGGAGGAGGCGCTGGTCATGGCCAACACGGCCGCTTCGTTGAAGGGAATCTCACTGACATCGGAGATTCCGACGACGAAGATCCACGCGGAGGTCGACCCGGTTCAGATCGAACGGGCCGTTTCGAATCTCCTCGGCAATGCGATCAAGTTCACCCCGGCGGGCGGCTCGGTACGCCTGGCGCTCCGCCGTGAGGGACGGGGACTGCGCATCGAGGTGTCCGACTCGGGACCGGGTCTTCCGGATGCTCTGCTGCGGGACCTGGGCCGCAAGCACCTGCTCGGTGGGCAAGTGCCAGGAAGTGGGAGCGGGCTCGGGGTATTTATCGCCGCGGCCGTATCCCGTGCGCACGGCGGCCGGTTGGTCGCCAAAAATCACCGCGACGCCGGCGCGACGGTCGCGCTGGAAATACCGCTCGGGACTCCGCTCGCGGCTGGGATCGAGGACTGCGCGGAACCGAACCTGGCTCAGGCCGGTTGAGCGCTGTCATTCCGGCGCGAAGTTCGCCGCCATCAGGCCGCCGATCGTCGCTGACGCGCCCATCACCGACAAGGCCGTCGCGATCATCGTTCCCGTCCAGTCGGAACCGGCGATCCAGATCGCGGTGAGTAAGCCGGCTACGAGGCCGACGACGATACCGACTGTCAGCAACCGCGTGAGGTGACGCGACTTCTCCTTCATTTCCGGAGTCGCCGAGTCCACCCCTTTGTTCGTCACCTGCGTATTCATGCGTTGGTACTCCTCGAGTAAGGCTGCGCCCGCCACTGACCTGGGCAGAGCGACAAAGCGCAGATCAGGCCACAGCCACGACGAATTTTCAACCGCCGTCCCGGGACGATAAGGCGAACGCTTGCGGGGCGCGGGCAACGACCCGACAACTCTTTGAAGCACAAAATCTCGGATGGACAGCAGAATCCTTCGCGGCTACCCTCCCGGTCGACGACAGAGGCGCGCAGGAGGATTCCCCGACGACTTGTTGTAGCCAACGCGGACCGTCCGCGATACGACGACGCGGGTGCGAATCTGGAATTGGCGACGCATTCCGCAGCAATGGCCGCCGTGAACCTCCGCACGGTGAGCACGGCGTTTGCCGAGTCAGGCTGACGGCCGGGTCGAGATCGCCGACGCGCTCGCCGGCGGATTCTCGCGCGGCGACTCTCCGTGCGATTTGTGATCTAACCCGCTAGGGCGTTTGGGCAGAAAAGAAGCATGGAGAGTGACGCATCAGAAGGTGGCCGGACGGCTGAGGGAACAGCCGACGAGTCCCGCGAGGCGCGGCGCCGCGAAGTCGCGGAAAGGGCGCGCGAGGTTGAGGCGGAGCGAGATCGTGCGGTCGCGGAAGGCGATCAGGCGGCGGAAGCGACCGCCTTGCGGAAGTTGGGCGATCTCCATCGGGCCGCGGGCTTCGACGACGTTGCTCGCGAGGCCTATGGCAAGGCGCGCTATCTCTACCAATTGACGGGCAACGCCGAGGGCGCCGCGCTGATTCTGGTCGCGCTCGGCAACGTCGAGGCGCGCCTGCGGCGCCACGAGGCGGCGGCGCGGTGTTTCCACGAAGCTCGCGACCTCTTCCAGCGGTTGGTCAAGCCGGAGTTGGAGGCCGACGCGCTCCTCAGCGAGGCCGACGCTCTGCAGGCGCTCGATCGCGGCCAGGCATCGATCCAGCGGATCGATGCCGCCAGCGTGATCTTCGCGCAACTGGACGACACTCTCGGCCAAGCGCATGCCGCCTTCCGGTTGGGAATGTTGACGATCTCCGAAGACCCGCAGATGGCCGACGAGCATTTGGAGCTGGCCACACGGTTGTTCGGCGATCACGTCGGCCGCGACGTACCGGACAAGGAGGTGCCCCTTCCCGCGACTGTCCCCGATTCGCGGCGCTATCCACCCTTTGTGATGCAGCGGGTGTGCTTGCGAGAGCGGCAGCGGCTGGCCGGCGGCGGGCGGCATGCGGCGTTGCCGAGCCGCTACACGTCGGCCTCGTCGGTCCGCAAGGCACGCCGAGTCGCCCAGTCAACGCCGGAACACCGATCGAGCGCGACGACCTGGCTCGGCATCGGTGTGCTCGTCATCGTGATCCTCGCTTTTCTGCTGCCGCAACTGTTGGGAGACACCAACTTGGTGGTGTTCCTCGCCGAAGAGGTCGGAGACAGCATCACGCTCGGAATGGTCGTTCACATGGGTGTGGCGCTGTTCGGAGCGGTCGTCGCCGTCGTCGGTGCGCAGCAACTGGGCATCTCCGCGCCGGTCGTATTGCTCGCGCTCGCGATCGGGATCGGCATGATCTTTCACGAGATCGGTCGCGCTATGTTCCCGGGGATCGACCCGCCAAAGCCGAGCACAGCGATGACAGCGTCGACGGCGGCGGTCGTCGATGCCGAGCAGATTCAGATCGGACGGGCCAACGCCGCGAAGCTGATGCTCGAGGCTCGAAATGCGATGGATCGCGGCGATCTCGCAGGCGCACGGGCGGGGTTGAACGCCTCACTGGCGCTGGCCAGAGAGAACCAAGACCCCCCCGGTCAGGTTCGAGCGCTCGAGGCTCTGTTCGCATTGGAGTCGGAGCACGGCGAGAAGGCGGAGCGCTTGCGCGTCGCGGGGCAGCTACACGAGAGCCTGAATTCCGTGGACACCGCGCGTCGACGCGAAGTTCTAGAGGAGATCGTAGCCCTCGCTGGTCAACTCGGCGACCGAGTTGCGCTGCGCGACGCGCACACCAAATTGTTGTCCCACTATGAAGGTGTCGGCGACTCGACGGGCGCGGTCACGGCACTCCTGGCGCTCGCGGCCATCGACCGTGACGCGCATCAACTGGAGCAGGCGTACGAGTGGTACAGTCGCGCTCACTCCACCTATCAGTCCCTGCGCGATGAGCAGGGGCAGATCGGAACACTCCTCGCGCTCGGCGAGATCGACGCTCGGCTCGGTCGGCGGCGGCGTGCGTACGGACGTTACTATCACGCGTTCGCAATGTATCGCGAGTTGGACGATCGGTCCGGGCAGGGCGCGATGTTGCTTCACATGGGGAACCTGGACGAAGCCGGTGAGAAGTACGACGAGGCGATCGCCGCGTTCCGCCAGGCTCAGCGCCTGTACAAGTCGATCGGCGACCCCGCCGGCGAGGCGATGGCCGCGCTGCGCTTCGGTGCGGCGCAAGGAGCGCACGGCAACCAACGCCAAGCGCGCGACGGATTCCTCCGCAGCCTGGAGCTCTACCAGATGTTGGAGGACGTGGCCGGTCAGGCGCGTGCGAATCTCGGACTGGGGCAGTATTGGCTGAAGGCCGGACAGCCGGACGCGGCGGCCGACCACTTTGAGCGCGCCAACGTACTGTACGAGAAAGCCAAAGATCCTCGCGGCCAGCTTTCGGCGCTGCGGGAGATCGCCCTCCTGGCCTATGAAGAGGGTGGCGAGGCGAAGGCTCGGGAGAACCTCGCGGAGATTCGACGGGTGACCCGCGCCATAGCCGATCCCGGCGTTCGCGCGGGCATGCTGCTGGGCGCCGGCGACCTCGCGGCCACACTCAAGCGTCCGGACGACGCGGAGGCCACCTACCGCGAAGCGCTAGCCCTCTACCAGGACATCGGTGACGCTTCGGGGCAGAGGGCGGCGAACGAACGTCTGTCGCGTGTCGCCGCCCCCGGTTGATCCGCCCGCCCGGGCGACGGGGTAGGGTGGCGAGGCGCTACGCACTCGCCGGCGCCGTTCGCGAACTAGCTAGCCCGCGGGCGGCGCCGACGAGTGCGTCTCGGCGTCAAGCGCGCCGTTCGCGCAACAGGAAGGTGCCGAAGCCGAGCAAGAGGGCGACCAACGCCATCAACCCAAAAGACGATGCGGTGGGTACCGGTGCGAGCGAGGGGTCGCCACAGGCATCGGCCAGAGAGGGATCACTGCAAGTCGCGTTCTCGAACGTGTTGAAAAGGCAACCCGCATCGGCGCAGATCCCGTCGCAGAGGGACGGGTTCCCCGCATCGGCGCAGATCGCGCCCCCTATGCCTGGGCCCATCACGGTGCCGTTTACGAGCCCGCAACCCGTGCAGACACAGCAGCCTTCGAGGCCTCCCGCCGCGACACGACTTCCCACCAGGGACCCCACCGACACAACCAGGGACAGGGCGAGCACGAACCTGACGACCTTCGAGCGCATATCCACTCCTCCTGACCGGGGTATATGCCAAAAGAACGGTACGACGTCCAGCGGCGCGCGCGACCACCGCCGGCGGGAAGCGCCGGGTAGCGTTCGGGGAACTGCCCAAAGAGAAAGCCGTTGACAACGACGGCTTTCAAAGAGAGCGGGCGACCGGGGTCGAACCGGCGACGTCCAGCTTGGGAAGCTGGCATTCTACCACTGAATTACGCCCGCAGATGGAACGGGCCGAAACCTAAAGTACCGGCGCGCGCATGTCAATTTTCCGCTTCGCTTGCGTCCGACGCGGGTGCGGCGACGCGTTGGATCGTCACCAGCGGCACCTGATTGCCCTGCTTCGGAGCAGCGAAGCCGGGGACGATCTCGTGGTCGGCGCGAAAGCGGGGGCTCCGTGTGCGCCAGTCGTCGCGGGTCAGGACCGTGATCGCGCCTGGTGGGGGTTCGTCCGGCGAGTCGTACACGGGGACGGCGCCGCCGAGGTAGAAGGCCAGGGCGTAGTCGAACATCGGCACCACAGTGATCGGTCGGATGCCGGCGAGCTCCTGTAGGCGAGCGGCGAAGACCTCGCGGCTGCTGGCCGGAGTGACCGCGGGTAGAATCGCACCCTGGACGAGGATCTGCAGAGCGATCACGGTCGCCAGCAGCGACGTGACCGTCGCGCCCGGGTGTCGCATGCCGGCGCTCACATACAGGCCGACCGCCGCGATCGTCGCGATGATGGCGCCGCACGTGATGGACATCGCGAATACGTCGAAGCCATTGGCGATCGCGCCGGCGGTCGCTGTGCCGGCGGCGGCGACGAGTATCGGATCGACGACCGCTGGCCAAATTGGGAGGCCGGCGATGTGTAGCGCAAACGCCGTCGCGATCGCGCCGCCGACCGTGGCGACGAACAACGCGATGCACTGGGCCCATGGCCAGAACCACCATTGTTCGTCGCGGCGCGTCCAAAGGCTGTTGAGCCACGATCCGATGATCACGGATGCGGCGGGGTAGAGCGGTAGCAGGTAGACGCTGCGCTTGCTGCTCGACAACGAGAAGAACGCGAAGACGACGACGATCCACACGAGGGCGTGGGTACGCAACGCGGCGGCCGGGGCGGCGTCGGACGTTCGCGACGCACCGACGACACCCGGAAGAAACAGCGTCCACGGGAGAAGTCCGGCGAGGACTGCTCCTACCAGGTAACCCGGGCCATGACGATGCCCCACTTCGATGTCGGATGTCCCGAGAAAGCGACCGAAGTTCTCGGCGAGGACCTGGGTGCGAAAGAACTCGTCGCCGGCGGAGTAGGTGGCCAACGCGTACCACGCAGCTGTGACGACCAGCACGGTGCCGTACCCGATGACGGGGCGCAGCGGGCGTAGCTCATCCAAGGCGACGAAGGCGAGGATGAGGCACACGGCGACGCCCGCGACCAACGCGAGCACGGTCGTCGGCGCGCCCGCGGCATAGGCGAGAACCGCGACGAGGCTGGTCGCCAGCAAGGGTGCGATCCAACGCGTTCCGCTGTCGATCGAGAGGATCGCCCCGAGGCAGAGAGTCGGCAGGATGATGCCGATGGGACCCTTGGCGAACGTACCCCAGATCATGCCGCCGTAGAGCAGCGAAAGGGCCAGCAGGCCCGCGTGGCGCCGCGCCAGGTAGAGACCCGCGAACGACGCCGTCGTTCCGAAGGCGAGCGTCATGTCGATCCGCGCGCTGACGGCGGAGCGCATCCACTCGAAACTCGTGAGAAGCACCAAGGCGGAGAGAAAGCCGGTCCACGGTTGGCCAGCTGCGACGCCCACGCCCAGAACGAGAATCGCGCCGCCCAGGGACTGAACGGCCGACGGCAGACGGGTGATTCCCTCGTCGAGTCGACCGCTGGCGAGGGCGGCGATACCGCCGAGCCAGTAGAACATCGGCGGCTTGCGCGGCATTTCGTAGCCGTTCCGCAGCGGTAACACGTAGCGATCGGCGACCACGAAATCCTGCACAGCCACGGCTTCCCGTGGCTCGCCTTTGCTGTGAAACGGAATTCGCCAGAGGGCGGAAACCTGCAGGGCCGCCCAGATGAGCACCAATACCGCGACTGACGCGGCGACGCGAATTCGTCCGGACCCGCGCGGGGCCTCGGCCGGTGCTGGCGTAGCCGCCGCCTGTCCGTCCTCCGCCATCTGGTGATCCTCGATTGATTCGCCTGCGATCGTGGGCTGTCCTCGGGAAGGTTTGGAACGTTGCGAGGTTCGAGTGACTAAGCGCCCCGTGCCTGGATAGCAACCGGGCGCACATCCCGGGCGCACATCCAATGATTGCCACCACCATTGGAGACGACTATCTTTTGCCCCTGAGACTCTTGCCGTGTCACCTCTGCTAACGCTCCTGGCGCTCTTCCTTCTCGTGGGAATGCCTCGCGATGCTCTCGCGTGGCAGGACGTTCCGCTGCGGCTCGACGTGCCGTCCGGTCTCGTCCGGCATGATTGGCCATTTGCAGTCAACGTGCCGTTCGCGCCAGGTGTCCTGGGTGCCGGGCAGTCGGTCGCGTTGCGGCGCGGCGCCACTGTCGTGCCTACGCAGTCGCGGACGCTGCTCACCTGGCCGGACGGTTCGATCCGATGGCTTGCTCTCGACAGTGTCGCGGCGCCGAGCGGCGGAGCGGTGGAGCCGTGGACCGTGGTTCAAGCCTCATCGCCGCCGCCCGCGCGACCCGTGCGGATTGTCGAGTCGCCCACCGGAATCGCCGTCGACACCGGAGCGATTGTGTTCGAAGTGCCGCGCGATCGATTCGCGATCGCGGCCGCGGTCCGCATGCGCGAATCGCGCGATCCGCTGATCGGTGCCGTTTCGACGAGCATCGTCGCCGACGGCGTGGTCCATGCGGCCAGTCCTCCCCAGTCCCTGCGAGTGACCGCCGCCGGGCCGGTACGAGGCGCGGTCGAAATGCGGGGCGCGCTGGGTCCCGACCTCGAGTACACGGTTCGACTCGAGGTGTACGCGGGAAGTCCGTTCATTCGCGTCCTCCATACCATCACGAAGACCGGAGGGCGCACGGAGACCGAGATCGAACGTTTGGCAATCGATGTGCCGTTCGTCTCCGCGATCGAGGGACGCTACGCGGCGGGCGTTACCCGCGGTAAGCCCATCCGCGGTGACCTGGCGGAGGGGACCACGTTGTCGTTCGCACAGCCCGACAACCTGGCATACACCGTCGCCGGCGAGCAGCGGAAAGGACAACTCGCGGGTTGGTTCGAACTCTCCGGCAAGAAGGCGGCGGTCGGCCTGGCCTCGCGGTGGTTCTGGCAGGAGTATCCGAAGGGCGTCTCCCTTGGACCCACGGGGATCGCGTTCGACCTGTGGTCGCCCGCCGGCGGAGTGGGTCTGCTCGGCATGGGCGCGGCGAAGACGCACGAGGCGGTGCTCTGGCTCGCCCCGCGCGGAGACATCGGCGAGGCGCGCGGCGAGTTCGTCGCCACCCCGTTGCGGGCGAGTGTCCCGCCGGCTCACATCGCGCGCTCCGGCGCGCTGCGAAATGCAATCGACCCGGACGCGACGTCGCTCGACGAGGGGCTGTCGCGCGCTGCGAAACGCTACGCCGAGCGAAACGCGCGCGATGTCTGGCACGACTGTGGTCGTGCCCTGTGCGACGCCGCGGACGCCGGCGTCGCGCGCACCGGTGCGTTCGGCATGCTGAATTGGGGCGACTGGAATTTTCCCGGAGCGGGGGACCGCGTCAAAGGGACGGACGCGTGGGGCAATCTCGAGTACGACACCGCGCAGGTGCTCGCGTTGACCTACGCGGCGACCGGCGATCCGGCCGTGCTCGACGCCGCCGAGGCGGCGGCCCGGCATTTCATGGATGTCGACACGATACACGCGGCTCCATCGCGACCGGAGTGGGTGGGGATGAACCATCCCAAGAACCCGCGCCACTTCTCCTTCGAACTCGGCGGGGTCGATCTCGGCCACACCTGGACCGAGGGACTGTTATCGTATTACCTGCTCACCGGCGACGAGCGCGGTCTGGTCGTGGCTCGGGGAATCGCCGACTATCTGGCGCGCAGACAGGCGAACACGCAGCGCGGCAACCCGCGCCAGTGGGGGTGGCCACAGATCGCCCTGGTCGCTGTGTTCGACGTCACGCGGGACAAGCGTTATCTCGACGCCGCACGCGGGTACGCAATGGCGGGGATGAAGGCGCATCCACCGCTGCGCAAGGTCGACTGGAAGCAGGGCATTCTGGCGGATGCCCTCGCATACACCCACGAACACGCCGGCGGCGCGGAGATCGAGGCCTGGCTGCGCGAGTACGCGACGAAGGTGGTGGCAACGCGGCCGCGCGACCCGCGCTTCTATCCGGCCGTGGCCTACGCGGGACGCATCAGTTCCAAGCCGGAGTGGATCGAAGCGGCGCGTCGGCGCGTGGCTCGCCTCGAACTCGGCAATTGGGGTAAGCCGTTCACCAACCAGGGCCGGTTGGGACTGCGGATCCACAGTCTCTTGCAAGGGGCGACCAAAGCGGCGCCGTCGGCGGTCACCACTTCGCCCCCTCCGTGACTCGCACTTGCTTCCTTCCGTTGCGATGCCGCCGCAAGAGCACATAGAGCGCACCCGCGCCGCCGTCGCACGGGCGCGCGCTGGTGAAGGCGAGCACGCTGCGCGCCCATGAACCGCGCGACAGCCACTCGACGACGTGGCGTTTGAGAACGGGAACGCGATCGGGAGAGTTCAGCCCGCGGCCATGAACGACCAGCACGGACCGCTCGCCGTCGCGAAGTGCCGCGCGGAAGAATTCGGCGAGCGAGGAGCGAGCCTCGTCGACCGTCAGGCCGTGCAGATCCAGATGGCGGCGGAAAGCGAAATCGCCTCGGCGTAGCCGACGTACCAATCCGCGGTCCACCCCCTGTGCCGCACCTTCGAGGAACTCCGTGGTGTCGGTGATGTCGAATGCGCCGCCGCCGGACACGAGGTCCGAGAGTTCGGCGAGGGCCTCCGAGTCTTCGTCGTCCACGCGTCGTGGCCCGAGGTCGCGCACCGGCGGCGGGATCACCGCGCGTTGGTGTTGCGGCAACGGGCGAACACCGCGCATGGCCTCGCGAAACGGATCCTCGTCCGGAGTGCTCACCGGAGCGGTTACAGCGGGTGGGGCAGGCGGCGGCGTATTCGGCGCGACGGCGTGCGGGAGGTCGCGAAACGGTTGATTGGCAAATGCCTTGGCAGCCGCCGTTCGCCGCGGATTCGGTTGTTTCACTCGTCTGCGCCGCACGCCCGGATTCTTTCATTGGGACGGCGCCGGTGCCATCGGTTGCCGGCTTGTTTCGCAAGTGATTCACTCGCGCCGGACCAAAGACATGGTGCAGAGCGCGTCGGATTCTCCGCTGCGGATCGATCGCGAGGGCCCGATCGCCTGGGTTACCGTCAATCGTCCGCATGCGCACAACGCCCTCAACCTCGACGTGTGGCGCGGCCTCGCCGCCGCCATCGGTGAGTTGGGCGACGACCCGGCGACCAGGGTTGTGATCCTGCGCGGCGCCGGGGAGCGAGCCTTCATCTCCGGCGCGGATATTCGCGAGTTCGATCGGGTGCGCGGCGATGCGGACGCGGCCCGGGTGTACGATGACCTGTCCGAGGCCACCTGGCGTGCGTTGGAAGAGGCACCGAAACCGGTCATCGCAATGATCAACGGCCTCTGTTACGGCGGCGGCGTGTCGGTCGCGGCGTCGTGCGACATCCGGATCGCCGGCGAGAGCGCGCGTTTCGCGATTCCCGCGCTTCGACTCGGATTGGCGTATCCCGTGGTCGCGGTGGACCGTCTCGTGCGGCTCATCGGGCCCGGTTCGGCCGCCGATCTTCTTCTGACAGGCCGGGCGATCGACGCCGCCGAGGCCCTCCGAATCGGTCTCGTGCAGCGCGTGGTGCCGGACGCCGATTTGGAGGAAGCCGTCCGCGAGGCCGGCTGTGCGGCGGCGGACGGAGCGCCCCTGACACTTGCGGCACACAAGCTCGAAATCGGGCAGTCAATGTCTCACGGGCGAGATCGGCGGCCAATCGACGAGGCGCTCCGCCGCTGCTTTGAGAGCGAGGACTACCGCGAGGGAGTTCGGGCGTTCCTCGAGAAGCGGCCTCCCCGCTTCACCGGTCGCTGAGTCCGGCGTGGGGGACGCAACCGCGATCCTCCAGGTGAACCGCCCACCGCGAAACGTAGAGAATACGCCGCACGCATTGTCATAGCGGAGCGCAATTCAGCAGGGAAAAGAGCGCAATACCGCGAAATTGTCGCTTGACGACGCACATGCCCGCCCGTAGCCTCGGCGCCGAAGGAGGGTTCTTGAAATGCGACTAAGGGCGATCCATGCGGCGGTGTGCGGACTTTTCCTCTCGGTGGCGGCGCAAGCCCTCGAGTTTCGCGAGGAGCCATATCGGGTCGGTATCATTGATGTCGGCGAACCGATCCTGCTGGACGACCCCGAACTCACCAACGAAATGAATCTCAACATCGAATTGCGAGATTGGATCGATGCGTTTGGGCGCCCGGAGTACGCGGAGTACCAGAAGATCGCGCTCTCCGACCCGTTCTATCCCTATGAGATTCGGCTGTATTACATCGAGGGGAGGAGTTACGTCGCTTTCGGGCGGGTCAACGTGTCCCCGGCGGTCATCGACTACGGTGTCCGCAAGTACGTCGGCAAACTCGACTCGGCGCTCCTGCAGCGACTGCTGACCGCGCGTCCGCTCCACCAGTCGCCAGCGATCGCTTCGGCGCGTGAGGCGCAATACGGTTCACCGATCTACGGATCCGCGTCGACGCAGGGCGCCGCCACCGCGCCGGTCGTCGAAGAAGTAGTCGTCGAAGAGGTCGTGGAGATCATTTCGCCGGAGACCGTCATCATCGAGAATGCGGACACCGCCGTGATTGACGTCGCGGCGGAAGCACCGCCAGGCGTCGAGGTTGATGTGGTTCCCGCGGACGGCGATTCGCTGGCGCCGGAATGAATGGCCGGGCGGCTTTGACGCCGCCCGGCACCTACACCGTCGAGTCGTCGCCTCCGGTAACCTTGACAACCCAAAAGGGCGTTGGTAGCCGTCGCGCTTGGGAGGACGACACGTGCTTGCTGCTGGTGGCCCGACAACTCCTTGGGCGCATTTCGTATATATCCTGACCCTTCCCGACAATATTCCAATCGTCGGGTTGATGGTCCTACTGTTCTACTTCACGTATCTGGCGCTGCGCGAGGCGCGGAAGAACGACGAACTCGACCGGCAAGGTCGGCACGACGAGATCATCGGCCGCATGCAGGAGTAGCCGTGGCGTCAGGACGCCGCGGCCGCTGCGATTTCTCCGCGTAGCTGGTCCGTGATCAAACCGTCAATCGGGGAGCGTTGCCACGATCGCCACCACGGGATCCCTTCGTTTTTCGACCGTTGGAACGCCTGGATCGCGTTGACCAGCACCCCATCGATCTCGCCGTTGATTTCTCCCTTGTACTCGTGGAGCGCGGCAAGATTCGTTTGGACCTCGATGACCACCTTGCGGTCGACGACTTGGTTCAAGGCCGGGCCGTCGAAGTCCTGAATCGACGCTTGGATATCCTTGGCGGCCTCTCGGGCGCGCTCTTCTCCGTCGGGGCCAACACAACCAACGGCTCCGCAAATTGCCATCATCGCGATCATTGCGGCCTTGGCGACCAATCGCGCACCGGGTGTTCTCACGATTCGAACCTCTTCAGATGATCTTGTTGAGGGGGTATTCAATGATCCCCTCGGCGCCAGCCTTGCGCAGACTCGGAATGAGATCGCGCACCACATGCTCGGAGATCACGCTCTCGACCGCGAACCAGTCGCTTCCATAGAGCGGCGACACGGTCGGCGAGGTGATGCTGGGAATCATCTTCACGATATCGTCGAGGACCGCCTTGGGGACGTTCATCTTCAGCCCGACCTTGGCCTCGGCTTGCATGGCACCGTTCAGGAGAAGCGCGATCTGTTCGATCTTGGCCCGCTTCCACGGATCGTTCCACGCCTCGTGGCTGGCGATCAACTGAGGATTGGACTCGCAGATTTCATGGATGATCTTCAACCCGTGGGCGCGTATCGTGCTTCCCGTTTCCGTCACTTCGACGATGGCGTCCACCAAGCCCTGGGCGACTTTCGCTTCGGTGGCACCCCACGAGAACTCGACGGTCACATCGACGCCGCGCTCGGCAAAATACCGCTTGGTCAATCCGACCATCTCCGTCGCGATGCGTTTGCCGGCCAATTGGCTGAGGTCCGTTACCGGCGAATCGCCGGGAACGACGACCACCCAGCGAGTTGGGCGCATACTCGACTTCGAGTACACGAAGTCGGCGACCACGTGGATGTTCGAGGCGTTCTCGAGCGTCCAGTCTTTGCCCGTGATGCCGGCGTCGAGTGAACCACCTTCGACATAACGCGACATCTCCTGCGGGCGGGCGAGTACGCACCGCATGTCTTTATCGTCGACATCGGGGAAATAGCTGCGGCTGCCGCCCTCGATCTTCCACCCCGATCGGCGAAAGAGTTCGATGGTTGCCTTCTCGAGGCTGCCTTTGGGGATACCGAACGTGAGTTGCGACATGAACTAGCCTACCTGTCTGAGCGTGAGGGGCACCTGGCCGCGGGTTTGATCGCCGCTGCTGCACCGGGAAAACGGGCGGTTACCATACGTGACCAGGCGTCGCAACGCGAGGCATGGTCGCGGCACCGAACGACCGGAGCCGGTGATCGGCGGCGGCGGCGCGCCGCAAGGGATGGCCATCGGGAGTCCTCCGCATTGCGCCCGCCGGGTCCCCTCGGTAAGGGAGGCCGATGCGTCTGCAAGACATCGCGACCGCGCTCGACTGCGAGCTGCGGGGTGATCCCGCGATCGAGATCAGTCGCGTATGGCCGATCGAGACCGCGGCGCACGGCGACCTCTCGTTCGTCGCCAACCCGCGATACGGGCGATTCGCCTCGACGACGGGCGCGAGTGCGCTGATCGTCGCATTGGATATGCGGGATCTCCCGATCCCCACGTTGCGTTGTCGCGAGCCGTATCTCGCTTTCGCGCGGGCGCTTCGCTTGTTCTACTCGCCGCCGCCGCGGGTACCCGGAGTTCATCCAACCGCGGTCATCGCCGACAGCGCCCGTATCGGCGCCGGCGCTTCGATCGGCCCACACGTCGTAATCGAGGATCTCGTGAAGATCGGCGACGACGCGACGATCGGCCCAGGCGTCACCATCGGGTATGGGGTGACCATCGGCGATCGGTTCACCGCCCACTCTGGGGCGAGAGTTCGCGAGTGGGTCGTCATCGGCAGCGCGGTCGTCCTGCACTCCGGCGCGGTGATCGGTTCCGATGGCTTCGGTTACGTTCCCTCTCCAGCGGGAGGGCTGGAGAAGTTGATCCAGACCGGCACCGTCGTCATCTGCGACGACGTAGAGATCGGCGCCAACGCCACCGTGGACCGGGCGACGGTAGGCGAAACGCGGATCGGTCGAGGCGCGAAGATCGACAATCTCGTGCAGATCGGACACGGCTGCGAGATCGGCGAGCACACTGTCGTCGCCGCGCAGACCGGGTTGGCCGGCAGCACGCGGGTGGGATCCTGGGTGCAGTTGGGCGGACAGGTCGGCACCAGTGGACACCTTCTGATCGGTGACGGCTGCCGCGTCGCGGGCCGGAGCGGCGTGACTGGCGACGTCGAAGCCGGGGCCGTCGTGGCGGGCTTTCCGGCCGTCGCCGCGCCTCAATGGCGTCGCTCCGCGGCACTCGTACCGCGCCTGGGCGAATTGTTCCGGCGCCTACGTCGACTCGAGCGGGCTAGCGGTGGCGGCGACACCGACCCGGACACGCCTTGATTTCGTCCAGAGGCTTGGGTAGCGTCCGAACGTCGTTTGAAGGGTGGCGCGCATGAAGATCCGCGTGCGAGATGTCAGCGAGGCACCAGAGGAGGTCGAGTTCGAGGAAGACGCGTCGGAGTTGAATCCAATGCTGCAGAGCGGAGAGATTCGCGATTTCGAGTGCTGCGGGCCGTTGCGGATCGCTTTGACGCACTACCGCGCCGGGTTGGATCTTTTCTTCGATGGCCGGATCGACGCGCCGATGTCGGGTCGGTGTGCTCGATGCGCGGAAATGTATCCCTTCCCGGTGGAGGCGGAGTTCCACTTTCTGGTGACACCGCGCGACGAGGGCGACGACGCGACCGGCGAGGAAGATGTCGACTTGAGCGTTTACGACGGCGATGAGGTGGACTTGGCGCCGCTAGTGCGGGAGAGAGTTCTTCTGAGTCTGCCGACCATGCCTTTATGCAACGAAGAGTGTCGCGGGCTCTGTCCTCGATGCGGCACCAATCTCAATAGTGAGCAGTGCACTTGCCCGGTCAGCGACGGGGATCCGCGAATGGCGGTCTTCCGGGGCTTGCGGGTCGACCGCTGAACCAGGCGGCAATTCGGGAGTAATGAACGATGCCAGTTCCAAAACGCAGAACGTCCACATCTAAAAAGAACCAGCGCCGATCGCACGATGCCTTGACTGCCACCGCGGCCGTCGCGGCTTGCCCGGAATGTGGCGAGCAGACGTTGCGCCACAGGGCGTGTCCACATTGTGGACTGTACCGGGGCCGACAGGTCGTCGAGATCCACGATTAGGGAGACTCGTCCCGGGAACTTCTCGGGAGAGTCGTTGAAGAGGAGGAGCGACGGGATGGCCTCTGCGGTCGAAACAAAAGTCAAAGAGATCGTTTGTGAACAGTTGGGAGTGAGCGAGGGCGACGTGACCCTCGACGCGTCCTTTCTGGAAGATCTGGGCGCCGACTCCCTCGACATCGTCGAGTTGGTGATGGCGCTCGAAGAAGCGTATGACGTCGAGATCTCGGACGAGCAGGTGGAGAAGATCCGAACCGTTCAGGATGTCGTGAGCTACATCGAACGCTCCCAGGCATAGCCGCCCGTCGAAGATCGGGAGGCGGACGGGAGGCACTCGTCAGGCGCCGAGGCCGCGTATCGATCGCTTCGACTGGACTGACGGACCGCTGATCTCCGTCACTGCCGGCCGGGCGGCGTCGCTCGACGCGGTCGTGTGGTCTGCAGGAACTCGTCGCCGGGTTCGAATGGCTCGGTCAACCGCAAGACGGTGTCGCGGCCGGTGGGCGCCGTCTCCGGGTAGTCGATGTTGTAGTGCAGGCCGCGGCTTTCGCGGCGTTGCATCGCCGACGAAATGATCAGCTGAGCCACCGTTGCGAGGTTGCGCAGTTCGATGAGATCTCCGGTGACCGTAAAGTCCCAGTAGTACTGTCGGATCTCCCGCCGCAGAAGCGTGATGCGCTGGTAGGCGCGAGCCAGACGCCTGTTTGAGCGGACGATCCCCACGTAGTTCCACATGAACCGGCGAATCTCGTCCCAGTTGTGGGCGACCACGACCGATTCATCGCTGTCCACCGCTTGCCCTGGGTTCCACGGCGGAAGGGCAGGGGGGATTGCCGGTTCGGCGGCCAGGAGGGCTACGGCATGGTTGGCGGCCCGGGTGCCGAATACGACGGCTTCGAGCAGGGAGTTCGATGCGAGTCGATTCGCACCGTGTAGCCCTGTCATGCTTACCTCCCCGGCGGCGTACAGGCGTTTGATCTCCGTGGCGCCATCGAGGTCGGTGATCACGCCACCGCAGCAGTAGTGCTCCGCCGGGACGACGGGGATCGCCGTCGCCGTAAGGTCGATCCCGTAGCTGAGGCAGCGCTCGTAGATCGTCGGAAAGCGGTCTCGAAGAAACCCCGCCTCGCGGTGCGTGATATCGAGCAGGACGTGGTCGTAACCATGGACCTTCATCTCATTGTCGATCGCTCGAGCGACGATGTCGCGCGGCGCCAACTCTGCATCGGTGTGGTAGGCGCTCATGAACGGATGACCGTCCGGACGGCGCAAGATCGCGCCTTCGCCGCGAAGAGCCTCACTGATGAGGAAGGATTTGGCGTGTGGGTGGAACAGGCACGTTGGGTGGAACTGGATGAACTCCATGTTCGCCACGGGCGCGCCGGCCCGATAGCCCATGGCGATGCCGTCGCCGCTCGCGATGTCCGGATTCGAGGTGTACAGATACACCTTGCCTGCGCCGCCCGCGGCGAGAAGAGTCGCGCGCGCTGCCACGGTCCTCACCTCGTTGGTGTCGAGGTCCAGAACGTAGGCGCCCCAGCAGTCGCTGCCCTCCGCATCGGGATCCAACTTTCTCTGGGTGATGAGATCGATGGCCATATGGCGTTCGAGGACGCGGATGTTGGGCTGCGCGTGCACGGCCGCCGTGAGGGCCCGCATGATTTCCCAACCGGTTGCGTCGGACGCGTGTAGGATGCGGCGGTGGCGATGGCCGCCCTCCATGCCGAGGTCGTATCCGTCGCTCCCGTCGGTGCCGCGCGAGAAACGAGTGCCGAGATCGATCAAATCGCGAATCCGATCCGGCCCCTCGCGGACGACCATTTCCACAGTGGCCGGATTGCAGAGACCCGCGCCAGACAACTCGGTGTCCGCGACGTGATCGGCGAACGAGTCATCCGGACTCCACACCGACGCGATTCCTCCCTGTGCGTAGGCGGTTGCACTCTCCGCCATCCGGTCCTTGGTCAAAACCAGCACCGACCCGTACTTGGCGACGCGCAAAGCAAACGTGAGTCCGGCCAGGCCGCCGCCGATTACGAGGTAGTCCGTCTTCATCGAGTCTCCGTCCCCGCAGGACCTACCGCCCTGGGACCCCGTCGGCAACCGGCGAGGGCACCCGGCAACATTGTCGTTGACCACCCCCCCCTTTGACCGTATCCTCCGCCCCATGTTGCGCTGGGGATCGGTAGGGTTGAGTTTGCTGGCGGTGTTGTTGTTGCCGGCGATGGCAGCGGCCGAGATCTACATGTACCGGTCGCCCGATGGGTCGGTACTGTTCAGCAACGCCCCCGCCAAGCAGGGGTTCAAGCGCTACACGGTACAGCGGGGATTT